>Ga0209517_10004147_pt1 | contig 19239 bp, 14 predicted proteins | sample PeaSoiMetSII2010_FD_187695 | JGI IMG/M metagenome (GOLD analysis project Ga0209517, IMG submission 187695) | Peat soil microbial communities from Weissenstadt, Germany - SII-2010 (SPAdes) (version 2) | ecosystem: Environmental > Terrestrial > Soil > Wetlands > Peat | place: Germany...
CACAAACGTTCCGTGGCTTGAAAACGCACTCGCGCGCGCACCGTGTTTCTCTGGTCCTGCGAGACCGGGAACTTGCTTGCACCTGCGATGCCCTCAATTTCATCTCCGAGAAATAATCCGCCAGTGATGGGCCCCTGCCCGATCCCTGTCTGATTCGAGTAGCTCAGAACTCCTGAAAAGCGGCCCCAGCGCGGGACGGCGATTTGAATTTCCTCGCCGTGAATTTCCGCAGATGAAAAGGCGATCGGGAAACTGATTCCCGTGTCGAGCAGCACATCATCGTCAGGGTAGTTCCGAAAATCACGGCGGAAGACGTTGCCGTCGATCCTGAGTTTGCTCACAAAAGATTTCGTGAAACCCACCTCGTAATAATTCGCTCGCGCCGGGAGGACGGGAATCTTCAGGACTACGCCGCTCAACGAATCCTGTTGCGACGAGCTTGCAAGCAGCAGGTTTTCCATTGCGGGAGTCTGAAAGACACGGTCGTACGAAGCATGTACGACAAGGTTGAGCGAAGAAAAAAATCGCGATACGCCAAGACGCGGGCTCCATGCCGATTCGTTCACCGCAAAGCCGTAATGGTCAAACCGCAATCCGGCGCTCAAGTTCCATTTGCCTAGACGAACTTGGTCCTGCACATAGGCCGATGGCTCGATGTCCCATTGGCGCGCTGAAAATGGAGGCGTAAGAGTTTTCGGCGTCCCGGGATCGTATTGCGAGATGTCCGTGATTTGAAACTGCAAGTTTTCATTCACGGGACTAAAAATTCCATCCACCCCGAACTTCCATTCGTGGCGCCCGTGGTGGCCCGCGAGGTCCGCACGGACATATCCCTCGCGATAGCCGCGGTTCTGATAAACGACGATCGGCGTGGAATCCGGGTTGGAATTTAGTAGCGCGTATGCATCGCGGACGCTTCCCGCGACGCTCAAGAGAATGTTCGCTGAAAATGCATGCGTGTAGTGGACCTGGCCAGAGGTTTCCTTCTGCTCAGAGTCCTGGCGCTGGCCCGCCTCTTGCTGTACGAGTTCGTTCGGCACCTCGTAGCGAACCGCGTGTTGCGCGAAAGTCATGAAAAGACGATCGCCGTTTGAGAAATCGCGCTCGTACGACGATGAAAATCCGCCGGCGTTTCCGATATTTGTGTAGTTCTGGAGAACCGGCGGGTCCAGGTAGCGGCCGGAATGAAAACCATCGCCGGTGACGGAAAATCGGTTACCTCCGCTGGAATAGAAGAGAGCGCCGCTCCCCGAAGCCGTTGAGAAACTGCCGCCCTCCGCTTCAAACTCGCCGTGCAGACCTGCGGGATTGTTTTTCGGAGAAGAAACTTCCACGACGCCGCCAAGTTTTCGTCCGTACTCGGCGGGAAAACCGGCGGTCATCACCCGCATGGACTCGACGTCGCTCGATTCGATCGGAGGCGCAAAACCGGGCGAGCGGTTTTCGGTCATCGGCAAGCCGTCCACGACGAACTGAACGTCATACTCCGAGCCGCGCGGGTGCAAGACGCCATTGGCCTCTTGCAGCCAACCGGGTTGGGCGTCCACGACATCGAGGACTCCGCGTCCCGCGTGCGGCGAGAGTTGCTCACCGATGGTTTGCGAGCCAATTGTATATACCGCGCTGGTCGTCGAAGGATCGACCAGGGTTTCCGTCTCGCTGACTTCTACCTGGGTTTCGACCGGCTTCAAACCCAGCGTGAAAGATAAATGCTGGGGGACCATGGACCGAATCTCCACGAGTTGAACAATGGGAACAAATCCCGAGTGCGACACGCTGACCCGGTAGACGCCGAACGCGAGGTCTTGCGCGGCGTAACGGCCGTCATCGCCAACCGTAAATTCCAGGTGAAATTGATTGCCTTCGCTGACTAATTCTCCGGACGCGCTGAGGACCGCTCCCTGCGGATCGCGCACTTCGATCTGCAGTTCTCCGCGATCCCGCTGCGCGGCAGCAGGCAGTGCGAGAAACCACGCGCAAGCCATTAAGCCGATGATCCGAATGAAGTGCGCCGTCATGGTTTGAACGTCGTTCCGGGATCCGCTATTTGTACGCCGGACAAGCATTCATCATGGCATCCGGCAGGATCACTCCCTTGTAAGCATATCGTAAAAAATTGAGCGATACCTTCGGGAAGTCCTATTGCGATGAGTCTCAGTGCAACGCCGGCATTTTTGTGGGACGAGAATGGATAATTTCGCGTGCGCGGCTACTTGGAGGGCGACTTCTCCAAAGCGGCGCGGTCCCAATGTCCGAGATCGGCGGCTGCATCATACGAACTCTGGCAAAAATCGAGCAACGCATCACGGGGAGATTCCATTGCGCGCACGTCGTCGTACATCAGCAAAAATTCGCCCAACTGTTTGTTGAAAGAGGCGGCTGCCGGACGCACCGGCCTCTCGCCAAATCCATCCGGCGCCGGCGCGGCGTACGAATAGAACGCCGCGCCCTTGATATCGCCGCCGCCCGGCCAAAAACCCACGCTGCTGACTTCGTGCGAATAGGCCTCCCGGGTCGTCGCGTCCGCGCCGGGGCGTTCCGGGGCGCGGCGTCCGGAAAAGCGCGTGACCGCAAGATCAAAGCTGCCCCAAAAGAAATGGACAGGGCTGGCTTTGCCGAGAAAACGAGAACGAAATTCCTTGAAGATGGCATCCACGGCCACGAGAATTCGCCAGAATGCGTTTGCGTACTTGGGATCGTACGCGCCGTGCACGCGGTCCTGATCGAAGCGGATCGGATTCGGAATCTCCACCGGCATATTCCAAATCTTGACGTCGATTTCCAGAGACTGGAGAAGAGAAAGAAACTCCGCATAGAAATCGGCGACCGTGCGCGGCTCGAGGCGCATAACTTTCGTTTCGCCGCTGGATGTAGTGACTTCGAGCCTGTGATCGATGAAGTCGAACTGAATCTCAAATATGCCCTTGCGGTAAGGGATCGGAGACGTTGTCAATCCCCTGGCATTCACGTAGAGCGGGACTTCCCACCAATGATTGACGTGCGGGGATAGGGCCAGGCGGACCTTGCCCACCATCTGGGTCCACATGTGCAGCGTCGCATACGTATCCGCCCAGGCAGAAAGCGGAAGGGCCGGCCAGGATTCCGAGGAGTCCATCACTGTTTTGGCAACGGACATGTTTTCCTCCTCTTTGCCAGGTGATCAAGGACCGCGTAGTTGTCAGTCCAGCATGAGTTCATCCACGTAGCACCAGCGCCAATTCTCGCCCGGCTCGATCGATTGCACGATGGGATGTTTGGTTCGATGAAAATGCTTGGTGGCATGCTTGTTCTTGGAGGAATCGCAGCACCCGACGTGGCCGCAGATCAGGCACATCCGCAGATGGACCCACGAGTCCCCCATCTTCAAGCATTCCTCGCAGCCATTTGCGCTCGGTTGCACTTTCTTGATTTCCTTGACGTGCGGGCATTCATCGAGATCTGCCATCGTGTCCTCCTTGGGTCTGATTTCACTTGTACCACACCACGTGGATAATCTGCATCTCTTGGGTAGTGAGGCCCGACTACCGAATCTCGGGCATGTTGAATTACTTTAGGCCAATTCACTCTCGCAAACGCTTTGGACCGCTGACGAAGGGACTGCCGCGTTCGTAGAATCGGCACAGCCGGTGAACGTCGCGAGTAATACCGATTCTAATGGTGGCGCCGATCGGGCCGGTGGGGCGAACCGCGGCACCAAGCCACAGTTTGCCGCCTGCGCATAGGTTCACTCCGTCATACCGTTTGTTGATGTCCATGGCTTGCGCGAGGCGCCCCGGGCCGCGCGCGAGGTCAAGCAAGCGAGTTGTCCCGCGCCGCCGCTGCATGAAACGGATGCCTTCCAGCGGTTCGACCGCACGCACTAAGACTCCCGCGCCGGTCCCTGCTTCTTCGCTGGAGACGTTCATCATGAAGCAGGAGCCGTAGGTGAAATACACGTAGGCGTGGCCGTGCGGAAGAAACAGCGAGCATCGACTTGGTGTAAGGCCTCCAAACGCGTGCCCTGCCGCATCGCCGACGGGATACGCTTCAGTTTCGACGATGCGGCCGGCGAGACGCATGCGCGGCAGGTCATGTACGAGTGTCTTGCCGATGAGGTATCTGGCAAGGGCGATCGTATCGATGGGAAGTTCCGCCCGCCGCAAGCGTCGAATGCGCAGGGGAGCGTTTGCTTGTTCCTTGCGCATCGCGATCAGTCCACCGGTTTCACGCTGTCCAGCAAAGCGAAGAATCCTTCGGTCAGTGTGGGATGGATATATACGGCCCCTTTTAAGAGCGTGTAAGGCAACTTTCCGAGCATCAATGTGTAGAGGACATGAACCAGTTCGCCGCCTTCGCATCCCAGGATAGCCGCTCCCAGAATCCGATCATTCTCGGCGTCCACAATCACTTTCATCATGCCTGCAGTTTCATCGCGTTCAATGGCGCGCGCCACATACGACATGGGAATCTTGCCGATTTTCAGTTTGTGCCCTGCCGCTCGGGCTTCTTTTTCCGTCATGCCGACGCCGCCCAACTGCGGGTCGGTGAAGACGCAATACGGGACGATGCGATTTTCGATCGTCAGGTTCATTCCGTGCGTCAGGTTGGCATCGACGATTTGAAAATCGTTGAAGGAGATATGCGTGAAGGCAGGCCCGCCCTTCACGTCGCCGAGCGCCCAAATTCCGGGCACATTTGTCTCCAGCCGTGAATTGACTCGGATGAAACCAAGTCTGTCGGTTTCGACTCCGGCCTTGTCCAGACCGAGGTCGTCTGTGTTTGGCCGGCGCCCGACGGCGACGAGAAGGTGCGTTCCGGAAACCGTCAATGGTTCATGCGCACCTGCGACGGTAACCTTCACCGTGCCTTTTATTTGCTCTACTCGAGTCGTTTGAACATTCAGATGAAACTCAATTCCCTCCCCTTCGAGGATTTTCTGAAGTTCGGCGGCGATTTCCGGGTCCTCGCGTGGAACGATTTGCGCCTGATTGTGAATGATCGTGACCCGGCTGCCGAATCTGCGGAACATTTGTCCGAACTCGAGACCAATGTACCCGCCGCCGAGAACGATCAGATGCTCGGGCAACTCCTTTAGCTCCATAATCGTTTCATTCGTGAGCACACTGGCAGGGTTGAGACCCGGAATGTCTGGGATGTTCGGGCGGCCACCCGAGTTGATGAAAATTTTCTGGGATTCGAGAAGGACTTCGCCCACTCGAACCTGGTGCGCATTCGTGAATCGTGCCTGTCCCTGGTAGAGGCGAATATTCGGATGCAGACCGATCTTCTTTTGTATTCCGCCGCGGAAGCTTGCGACGACGTTATTTTTTTGCGCAACGATGGTTGAAATGTCAGGAGTGACGCTTTCGGCGTGCACTCCCCAGCGTCTAGCATTGCGCGCGTAGTGCGCGATTTGCGCCCGGTGGACCATCGTTTTGGTGGGCGTGCACCCTGTATTGATGCACGTGCCGCCGACATTGCCCTTTTCGATCAGCGCGACCTGCCATCCTACTTCGGCAAGTCTATAGGAAAGAGGATTTCCTGCCTGACCCGAACCGATGATGATCGCATCGTATTTCATGGGACGAGGCTCCTCTTCGCGGGATTGCCAGCACAATACTTATTCCATGTTCGGGAGGATTACACAATCAGGGGAAAAATATATGGATGGCGCAGGCATTTTGTGGCACAGGCTTCAGCCTGTGGGGGTTAGTCCTGGCAAGGACGCAACCCCACAGGCTGGAAGCCTGTGCCACATGATGCGCTATTCAATAATCAGCAGCAGATCTTTGGCCTCGACTTTGTCGCCAACGTTTGCGAGCTTTTTTGCCACCTTTCCCTCCACAGGCGCGTAGACGGTGGATTGCATTTTCATGGCTTCCAGGACCAGGAGGCGGTCGCCCTTCTTCACTTGTTCGCCGACTTCCACAACAATGCTGGAGATGGCTCCCGGAATTGGCGAACCAACTTGTCCGGGAACGGACGGGTCCGCTTTCGGCCTGGTTTGCACTGTGGCTTGCAGCGCATGGTCTCGGACGGTGACTTCGCGCGGCTGGCCGTTGAGTTCGAAAAATATTGTTCGCGTGCCGTCGGGATGCGCGTCGCTTACCGTGAGCAATTTCACGACGAGGATTTTTCCGGCCTCCAGATCGACGGCGATTTCCTGACCTTGCGTCAATCCATAAAAAAATTGAGGCGTGGGCAGAACTTCCAGATTTCCATACGCCGAACGCGCCGCGGCAAATTTCAGGAAGACGTCCGGGTACATCAAATAACTCATCAGATCGGTGTCGGAAATGTTTTGCTCCGTTTTCTTCTCCGCTGCCGCTCTGGCCCCTTCCAAATCGACGGGCGCGAGGTGTTCGCCCGGCCTTCCTGTCGCCGGCTTCGCGCCGCGCAAAATCACGGATTGAAGCTTCGGCGGCCAGCCGCCCTCGGGTTCGCCCAGCGCTCCGGCAAACATTTCCACGACGGAATTCGGCAGCGTCAGATTATGGTTCGGCCCCAATCGCTCCAAATCATTCACCGTCATATCGTGGCTGACCAGGAAAATCGCGCAGTCGCCGACGACCTTGCTCGAAGGCGTGACCTTGACGATGTCGCCGAACGCGAAGTTCAATTCCGCGTAGGTGTGCGCGATTTCCTGCCACCGCGCGCCGAGTCCCATGGATTCGGCTTGCTCGCGCAGATTCGTGTACTGTCCGCCGGGCATTTCGTGGATGTAAACTTCCGCCGTTCCCGCCGGAGGCGCATTGTCGAACGGGCGGTACCACGTGCGCACCGTTTCCCAATAATCCGCGCAGGCATTGAGCGCATCGAGATCGAGCCCTGTATCGCGCTCGGTGTGCTGCAGGGCTGCGACCACGGAATTCAGGTTGGGCTGGCTGGTCGTGCCACTCATCGAAGCGATCGCGGCGTCGGCGGCGTGCACCCCGGCTTCCGCCGCTTTCAAGATCGAAGCGGCATTGATGCCGCTGGTGTCATGCGTGTGAAAGTGGATGGGCAGGCCCACTTCGTCGCGCAGGGCCGAAAAGAGCCGCTCGGCCGCGTAGGGTTTGCACAAGCCGCCCATATCCTTGATGCAAAGAATGTGCGCTCCCATCTTTTCCAGTTCCTTCGCCAGGCGGATGTAGTACTGCAAGGGATATTTGTCGCGTTTCGGATCGAGAATGTCGCCGGTGTAGCAGATGGCCGCCTCGCACACCTTGCCCGTTTTACGAATCGTCTCGACCGAAAGCTGCATATTGGGCAGCCAGTTCAACGCATCGAAGACGCGGAAGATATCGATGCCCTGCTTCGCGGACTCCAAAATGAAAGCCTCGACCGCGTTGTCCGGATACGCCGAATAACCGACGCCGTTGGACGAGCGAAAGAGCATCTGGAAACAGATGTTCGGGATAGCCTCCCTCAAGAGCTGGAGGCGCGCCCATGGATCTTCGAGAAGAAATCGCATGGCCACGTCGAAGGTCGCTCCGCCCCACATTTCCACGCTGTAGAGGTTGTGCAGCTTGTGCGCGACGAAATTCGAGATCGCCAGCAAGTCGTAAGTGCGAACGCGCGTGGCCATGAGCGACTGGTGGGCGTCGCGGAACGTCGTGTCCGTGATCAAAAGTTGCTCCTGCGATTTCGTCCACTCCGCGAATTTTTCGGGGCCGAGTTTGTCGAGAAGTTGGCGCGTGCCCGGCGGCGGGTCGCCCGGAATGTGGACTGGCCGCGGAGCGGGGCGAACCGTCTGCGGCCTGGGTTTGTCCGCGACTTCGGGATTTCCGTTCACGATAACTTCGCCGAGGTACCGCAGGAGCCGCGTCGCGCGATCCTTCAGCGGAGTGAACTGGAAAAGTTCAGGCGACTCCGCGAGAAACGACGTCGTGACGCCGCCCTCCTGAAAGCGCGGGTGATTCACGACGTTCATGAGAAACGGGATGTTCGTCTTCACGCCGCGAATTCGGAATTCACCGAGCGAGCGGTCCATCCGGCGGCAGGCCTGCGGAAATTCGCGGCCCCAGGCCGTCACCTTGACCAGCAAGGAATCGTAGTACGGCGTGATGACGGCGCCGCCGTACGCGGAAGCGCCATCGAGGCGGATACCGAAACCGGCCGGGGAACGGTAGGTTTGGATTTTTCCGTAATCGGGGAGGAACCCGTTCGCAGGGTCTTCGGTCGTCACGCGGCATTGCAGCGCGTATCCGTGGAGTGCAATATCTTTCTGCCGCGGGAGATTCATCTCCGGGCCATGCAAATCGAAGCCTTGCGCGATTTGAATCTGCGACTGCACGATGTCGATGCCCGTCACCATTTCGGTGACCGTGTGCTCGACCTGGACGCGTGGATTCACCTCGATGAAAAACCATTCGCCCGTGTCCGCATCGACCAGAAATTCGACGGTCGCCGCGCTGTAATACTTGGACTCGCGCGCCAAGGCAACGGCGGCGTTCGCGAGCCCAGCGCGAATTTTCGGATCGAGATTCACGGCCGGAGCGACTTCCACGACTTTCTGGTTTCTCCGCTGCACGGAGCAATCGCGCTCGTGCAGATGGAGAATATTTCCGTGGGTGTCGGCGAGGATTTGCACTTCGATGTGGCGCGCTCTGCGGATATAGCGCTCCAGAAAAACAGCGTCGTTGCCGAACGACGCCCCGGCTTCGGCCCGCGCTTCCTGAAGGCCCGACAAGAGGAGTTGGGCGCTCTGCACGACGCGCATGCCGCGCCCGCCGCCGCCGAACGCGGCTTTCACGATCAAGGGATAGCCGATTTTATCCGCGATTTTTTGCGCATCGTCGTTTTGAGTCACCGGCTCTTCCGTGCCCGGCACGACCGGCAACCCGGCTTTTTGGGCCAGCCGGCGCGCCGCCGTTTTGTCGCCCAGCAAATCGAGCAGGTCCGCGCTCGGGCCAACGAAAGTAATTCCGGACGCGGCGCAGGCCCGGGGCAACGCGGGATTTTCCGAGAGGAAGCCGTAGCCCGGGTGGATGGCGTCGACGCCTCGCTCCTTCGCGAGGGCAACGATCCCATCGACGTCGAGATAGGCCTGGACAGGTCCCTTGCCCTCGCCGATGAGATAAGCCTCGTCCGCCTTGAAGCGATGCAGGCTGAGACGATCTTCGTCGGAATAGACGCCGGCGGTGCGGATCTTCAGTTCGTTGGCAGCGCGGAAAATGCGGATCGCAATTTCCCCGCGATTCAGGGCCAGAAGTTTTTTTATCGGCATCAATCAGAGTTTCCCGGGATTTCTCCCTATTTTCATCGTACGGCGTTGGCGGAATGCGATGGATTGCAGTATCCGCGGTCCCAATTCGCCCGATCGCTCAGTTCAGAGATCACAGCGTATCAGACAATTCGAGTTGTTCTTTTGCTGGCCTACGACTTGGTAGGAAATTAGTTACGTGCAGCGTGGCGCTGGATCAATCCGTCCTTGACGCATGACGAGAGGAAGAAAAATGGCCGGCGACGAGGCAGAGCCATCTTCTGGCCGTAAATTCTACCGCAAGTTGGAGAATTCGAGCCGGTTTCAATGCAATATTTATTGGACAGAGCCGCCATTCGAATTGCGCCAATCCGCCACATTCCATTCAGTAAATAATTCTTACGATGTCAAAGGTTAACACGCAGTCGCATCGAGGCACGATGGGTGGTAAGGTTTGTACAGAAAGTTTCGGCCCACATGGTCCTCTTCTTCGCTTGTGAGTTTTGCGAATCCGCCGGCTTTGGGTCAGAAGAGGGAGAACTCTGTGGTCAATCCTGTCGAGACGCCTTCCGCCAAACTTCAATTGCCGGTTGAGGTCATTGGTGCAGATCTTTACGGGCAGCAATTCTTCGAGCGCACCCGGACCCTGACGATCCACCGGGACGGAGTCTCGATTCTCCTTGCAAATACGCTGGGGCCGGATTCCGAAGTGATCCTGCGGAACCCGGAAACCGATGAGGAAGCGCTCGCCTTTGTGGTGGGACAGGCTCGAGAAGACAACACTGGCCACGTCTATGGGCTGGCCTACCTGAACCCGCCCGCCGATCCGTGGCACATGCAATTCCCCGCCCCTCAAACCGCAAGAATGGTCCAACTAGAGTGCAAAAGTTGCCATTACGTTTGCACACTCGCTCTTTCGAGTATCGAAGTGGAAATTTTCGAAGCCACGCGAGAATTGACGCATACGTGCAAGAACTGCAATTCGTCCAGGACATGGAGAGAAACCAGCCGTGAAGCGATTGTGAAGGAACCGGACAAATCGCTTTCAAAGGATCCAAATTTGCGATTGGCCGTGTCCCCCATGGAAGAACGCCGAAGAAATAAGCGGATGGCGATGAAGACCACCGCGTGCATTCGATTCTCAGGCGTGGAAGTCGTCGTCGCTTGCGAAGACATCTCCAAAGAGGGTTTTCGATTCACAAGTCATAAAGAGTATCCTGAAGGAACGCGCGTCGAAGCCGCGGTCCCGTACACCAAGTCCAGCACCAATATATTTTGCCTGTCCAGCATCGTCTACTGCCTCAAAATGCCGGATGGCCAATTCCGGCATGGCGTGAACTACACGAGGACTCGCGGATCAATCGGCTGGGATCCGTAAAATCAGAAGAGTACATACCCTTCAAGATAAGCCGGCGCGCGCGAACGGAAGGTGTTGCTCAGGCCGGATATTTGGAGTAAAAGTGTGAGCCGTGAACTTTCTGTGCCGGAGTATACACATGAAAAAGTTAATTGGTATTTTGGGAGTGGGACTTGCGCTGTTCCTGAGTGGATCGGCAATCGCGCAGCAGAGCGCCCCGGCCACAGGGCTGGGCATCACCCGGCTGGTCATCGCAAAACGCCAGATCGCCTATGGCGGCGCTTCGTTCGGCAGCGCTGGAGCGTATGAAATTCTTGCCGGGACAGCCTACGGCGAACTCGATCCGCGCGCGCCCGACAACGCGGGCATCGTCAATGTGAGCCGCGCTCCTCTCAATGCCAAAGGCCACGTCGAGTACAGCGTGGATTTCATGGTCCTCAAGCCGGTGGACGCGAAAAAGGGGAATGGCAGGCTCATCTACGATTTTGTCAATCGCGGGCGCAACACTATATTGCGGCTTGACGAAAGCGGCGATTCCTTCACCGCGAGTGACACCGGCAACGGTTTCCTGATGAAGCGCGGCTATACCGTTGCCTGGAGCGGCTGGCAGATGGACGCGCCGGGAACACCCGGATTCCTCAGAGCGTACGTGCCCATCGCCATGGCGAACGGAAAGCCAGTCACGGGCATGAGCCGGGAGGAGTTCACCGACGTTCCTGCGGGGCCGGTCTTTACGCAAACGCTCGACTATCCCGCGCTGCTCGACTCAACTGGAACGACGCTCACCGTCCGCGAACACGAAACCGATCCGCGCAACACTCTGCCTGCATCGAGCTGGCATTTCATCGACGAGCGCCACGTCGAGATCGCGGCAGCGCCCGGATTCGATCGCGGCGCGCTCTACGAACTGATTTACCCCGCAACGAACGAAGCGGTTGTGGACGTTGGCCTTGCCGCTTCGCGCGATTTCGTTTCGTTTCTGCGCTATGCCGACCAGGACGCCACTGGCCAGCCCAACCCTGTGCGGGACCCGGGCACGCCGTTCAAGGCCGCTCTCGCGTTCGGCATCTCGCAGACGGGCCGTGTGATCAACGATTTCATCTACCAGGGTTTTAATGCCGATATCAACGGACGAATGGTGTTCGACGGCGCGTTGCCGCTCCTTTCCGCTACTCGCCGGACGTACACGAATTTTGAATTCGCTCAACCGGGCCGATTCTCGCGCCAGCATGAGGACCACCAATATGGCGGCGACCAATTCCCATTCTCGTACGCCACGTCGAAAGATTCCGTGACCGGGAAAACGGACGGGATGCTGATGACGTGCGAAAAGTCCCATACCTGCCCGCGAATTGTGCATCTCGATTCCGATACGGAATTCTGGCAGGGACGCGACTCGCTCTTGGTGACGGATACAAGCGGTCATCCGTTCGCGCTTCCCGAAAACGTCCGCGCCTACATGTTGTCCGGGCAGGAGCATAACCCCGCGCCGAACTGGAACACGCGCGGCACCTGCCTGCAGATTCAAAATGCGCTGAGTTATGCGCCCTATGCACGCGCCTTGCTCGTGGCGCTCGATCGCTGGGTCACCGAAGGCGCCCTACCGCCGCCCACCACGTTTCCAAATTTGAAGAACCACACTTTGCTCCCGCTTTCCAAAGTGCAGGCCTCCTATCCGGCGATCCCGGGCTCTCCATTTAGCCCGCTGTACAATCAGCTTCAGGTGATCGATTTGAAAAGCATGCCGCCGGAAGCATCCGGCCCAGCCTATCCCGTGTTCTTCCCTCCTGTGGACGCTGATGGCAACCCGCAGGGAGGCATTATTCTCCCTGAGATCGCAGTCCCAATTGCAACTTATTCGGGCAGGAATGTTCGCGCGGAAGGTTTTTCGGCTGGCGAATTATGCGGGCTCGCCGGCTCCTACATTCCTTTCGCCGCGACGAAGCAAGAGCGCCTCGCGAGCGGCGACCCGCGCCTCTCTCTCGAAGAGCGCTACAAGAGCGCGCAAGATTACGCCGATAAACGCAAGCACGCTGTCGATGCGCTCGTGCAACAAGGATTCGTCCTACCCGAAGATGCTGACGCGCTGGCACACAGCGTGCCGCTGCCTGGGACAGCTCAAGGAAAGCTCTGACAGATTGGGGGATGTGTCGCCCTGTTTTTGTAGCACAGGCACTCTTGCCTGTGTGGGCTTTGCGATCGTCGCTGCGTCACTAGCCCATGAGAGCAACTTACAAAACCGCACAGCCAAGAGTGGCTGTGCTACTTGCCGTTTGGCAATCCACTTTAAGAACTGGTCCTTAGGTTTCTCTGGCTCAATTCAGCAGATTGAGTGATTCGATGGATTATTTGCGCTTCCACTCGCGCCAATCGCGTTCGGTCGCGCGAAGCATGGCTTTGGCGGCCTTGTGCAGCCAGTTGCCGGGACGTTTCGCCAGGTCGCGCTTGATCGCGGGAATGGCGCGGGGCGTGCCGAAATGGATGTTGGCCGTCTCCCAGCCCATGGAATAGAGCAAGCGTTCCTCGTCGCGGCTCCCGGGGAGGGAGACCAGTTCGATGCGCGAGCAGTCCGGGGCCAGGCGGCGCAGCAGCCATCCGTCGTACGGGCGCACGAACGGGTCCGGAACGCGAACGGCGCGGTCGAGAATTTTTCCGTAGCGGGTACGTTGTCCTCTCGCCGGCTTTCCGCGCGCCCACACGCACGCTGAAGGAGTCAATTCCTTGGCCTCTCGCGCGACGTAACATCCGTGCCACTGGCCGAGCAGCACCACCCGCGTGTGCCCCAAGCTACCCAGGCCGGACATGCGTTGCTTCTTTTCGCACGGCAAAGAATGGTCGGGAAGAAGTCTGCGAAGCTCCGACTCGACATCGCGCGGCAACCGAACTTGCGATTTGGGGAGCCGCGCCAATTTTTGCCAGAACACGGTGGCATCGCGAAGCCGATTGAGCGCGATCTTGCGCAGCCATCGATGATTTTCGGCCAGCACGAACGGCCGCCCGCCAATCTTCAGCGCGTCGCGGTAGCCGTCCAGAATCGCGCCGCTTGCATGGCGCGGGCGAATGGTCAAATGCTCTTCCACGGTCGCCACGTGCGCGCTGGTGGCGAGGCGCACGAGGTCCATGCTGTAGGGCATCGTATACACTTCGTCAAAGTCGTTGATGCCCCAGATCAAGCGTCCTTCGCTGTCCCGCCAGGTGCCGAAATTTTCAAGATGAAGATCGCCCACGGCCAGGAGAGAAGGCGCGATGGCGGCCTCTCCGGCAACCTCGCGCCAAATTTGGACCCACCGGTAGAACGTCGCGCGCAGGAACGGAAAAAGGCCCAGCGTCATCTGCTTATGTTTGAACGAGAGGGCATGTCGATCCAAAGGGATGCAGGAAGCCACCCACTTTTCATAACTGGTTGTCGCCTGGCGAATGTTCATTTTCGTGATGACGTGCCAAACAGCTCGAGCACCGCGAACCCAACGGATCGCGCTGCCTTCGACAATCTTTGGTCCGCACAAACGAAGGTTCTTCTTGCGGGCCGCCGGTCGCACCAAACCAACGATGCAGCGAGCTGGAAACTGTCTGCCGCCATTAATGGATGATGATCGAGCAGATCGAGAGCCAATTCGCGAAGCTTGTCACCGGCTGTTATTTCTCTCCATGTCCTGCTTAGCATCCCAAGGCGCGCAACGGCCGCTTGCTTGCCTGCATCCGTGAGGGTCCTTTCGCGATGAAGCCGACAAATTGCGCTCTGGATTTCGATGGGACTTCCCCACCAGACCACGGGGGCAAGATTCTTCAGGTGCAAGGCGGCTGTCGAAGTCGCTGCTTCGGGCACGCAAAGCGGAACCAGCGCGCTGGCATCCCAAAACGCAGTCGCTCTCTTCATTCCTCTTCTCGATCGGCCAGAAGGGCTTCAATCGCCTTGTGTCCGGCTACTTTGCCGCCGCGTATCTTCAGAAACTCTCTCAGATTTAAGCGTGCGCTGGGAAGCCTCAGTTTGCCCTCCGCGGCAAGCCGCAGCTCCTGTTCATCGGCATCTTCGGCTGAGAAAGGAACCAGCTTGGCGACTGGAAGATTGCGGTCACGGATGATCACCTCCTCGCCGGCTTTTGCGAAGGTCAGGTACTTGCTGAGCTGATTTTTTAGAGTCGCCACGTTCACACTGCGCATCCGGAGGCTCCTTTTAACATGGCTATTATAGCCATGATCGCCTCTGGACGAAAGGGCCGGACCTGTGGGGTTGCAGAAAGAGATAATCCCGGGATGTGCTGGACTGCGCATGAACGCAGTTTGAGACCGAACAAAGTTTGGGTGGCTTAGTGCAGGTTATCTCCGAACAAATGGTCAAATCCTTTCCATAAATAACGACGATTTCTTTGAACCGGCAGGATGGGATAGGATAGCCGCGGAATTCAGGGGCCTCTCGTCTCTATGCCACCAGACCTCGGATTGAATGATCCTCTCCTCCTGAATGAGTGGTTTGCCGTTGCCTGGACTTCCTCCCTGCCGGAAAACAAATTAGAGCCTGTGCGCGTGCTGGGCCAGGATCTCGTTGTATGGCGTAGCAGCGACGGCGTGCACGCTTGGAAAGACCTGTGCGTTCACAGGGGAGCGAAACTTTCGCTCGGCAGGATTTCACCATCGGAAAACGGTGCGTGCGTCGTCTGCCCGTACCATGGCTGGGAGTACAACTCCGCCGGTGAATGCGTGAGAATCCCAGCCCATCCGGATCAGGCGCCTCCGTCGCGCGCGCATGTGGATCGATTCGAGGTTCAGGAAAAATACGGCCTGGTTTGGGTCTGTTTGGGAAAGCCCGTTGGAGATATTCCATCGTTCCCCGAAGGCGTGACGCCCGGATTCCGGCTCATTTCGACTGGGCCGTACGCGTTCCATGCGCAGGGACCGCGCATCATCGAAAACATTCTCGATCTCGCGCACTTGCCCATCGCGCATGCGGGCTTGCTTGGCGATCCCGCGAATGCGGAGATCGGTGACTATACGGTCACAACCACGGCGGAAGGGATCGTGGCGCGCGACATTCCGCTCTGGCAGCCCGATCCCGATGGCACGGGCCGTTCCGCCAAGGTTCACTACACATACTGGGTCGAACGCCCGTTCACGACGCGTTTGACGAAGATGCACCCCAGCCAACAATTCGCCATTCTCGGCACCGTCACGCCGGTCGACCCGGAAAACAGCCTGGCGTGGGTCGTGATTGCCATGAACTACGCGCACGAGGTTCCAGAGAAAGAATTGCGCGACTTCCAGGATAAAGTGACGGCGCAGGACATCCGCATCGTCAATTCCCAGCGGCCCGAATTGCTGCCCCTCGATCTGCAATCCGAATTGCATCTGCGGTCCGATCAAATTGCCATCGCATACCGGCGCTGGCTGAAGCAATTGGGCCTGCAATACGGAACCTCATGACGCGAGGACTTCTTCATCTCTAGCGCGATCCAACCCATGCAGAGCGCCGGACCGCGATGGTTTGTCGCGGGCGATCTCGACGGTTTTTTCGGGCTGTTTTTCAGCGGCTTCCCGGACTTGCTGCTGATCGCGAGTCTCACGCCGCTGTGCGGTCTGCCACAACAATTAGTCACAGGCCGAATTTTACCTGCCGTGGCGTTCTCCATTCTCTTCGGCAATCTGTTTTATGCCTGGCAGGCCCACCGATTGGCGCGAATTTCCGGCCGAAACGATGTGACCGCGATCCCCTTCGGCATCAACACTCCCACGATTTTTGCCTACATTTCCCTGATCATGCTGCCTGTCTACGAGCGCACGCATGACGCAAACCTGGCCTGGCACATGGGGATTTTCGCGAGCCTGGTGAGCGGCGTCGTGCAATCGGCAAGCGCGTTTTGCATCGATTGGCTGCGCCGCACAACGCCTCTTGCGGCGCTGCTCTGCCCGCTGGCGGGTCTCGCGATGGCTTTCCTTTGCCTGGGATTTGTTTTCGGAATTTTTCAGATCCCGGCGGTGGCGCTTCTCCCGGCGGTGATTCTGCTCGGGACGTATGCTTCGCGCATGCGTCTGCCCTGGCGCATTCCGTCAGGACTCGTGGCCATGGTTGTCGGCGGCATCCTCGTCGTGCTTCTCAGAGCTTTTCATTTGTATCACCTGCCGCCGCAGCCCCCTCTTCTCCCTCCGGGAATTTATTTCCCCAGGCCGGTGAACCTGTACCAGATTCTCGTGCGGGCCGATGGTTGGCGGTACGCTTCGATTTTTCTCCCGCTGAGCTTGCTGGACACAATCGTGTCGCTCCAGATCCTGGAAAGTGTGAAGCTCGCCGGCGACGACTATCCCACAAGTCCATCGCTACTGGTCAATGGCCTGGCCACGCTCGTGGGAGCGGCCCTGGGCAGCGCCTTTCCTACAACGCTCTATATTGGTCACAACGCACACAAGGCCAACGGCGCAAGAATCGGATATTCGATCTTGGGCGGGGTAGCCAGCGCCACGCTCTGTCTGACAGGACTTGTGCCCGCGGTGCTGCGATTCGTCCCGCTCGAGGTCGTCGCGTTTGTCGTGGTCTGGTTTGGATTGGCGATGGTCGGGCAGGCGTTTCAGGAAGTTCCCGCAGCGCACTGCGTGGCTGTTGCGCTGGGAATTGTGCCGATGCTGGCGCAGTGGGTAACGCAAATCGTCGATCTGGCCATTCGCAAGTCGGGCGGAGACTTGATGACCGTTGCCCCGCGCTTTGGCGGTGAACTGGCGATTTACGGGATGATCGCACTCGGTCAAGGAGCGCTTCTCGTGTCGATGATCTGGGCGGCAGCGCTGGTGTGGATCATCGAGCGCCGATTCCTGCAAGCGTCGGCCTGGATGCTCGTGGCCGCGGTATTGTCGTGCATAGGCGTAATCCATGCGTACCAGCTGAGTGCGCAGGGTATCGAGAATCGCCTCGGCTGGTGGGTCGCGCCGGAATTCACGCTGAGTTATCTCGCAGCGGCATTGTTTCTTCTGGCCTGCCATGTCTACGCACGGAACAGACCCTCCGCATTTGTTGATTAGATGACAATTAGCTCCAAACAGCTCACAAGTTATTGATAACACGGTAGTTATACATAGCCCTTGACGAGGAGGACTATTGCACGCATAATCGTGCAGCACACACATTTACGTGCTAAACATGAAAACCAATATCACCCTCAAAATCGACTCTGAAATCTTGCGGGAAATCCGGATCATAGCCGCTGAGGAAGGCAGTTCGATCAGCGGATTGCTTGCGGCAAAGCTGCAGGAAATCGTGCGTCAACGCAAGAGCTATGCTCGCTCCAAGAGTCGCGCCCTGGCTCGACTCCGCAATTGCACGGACCATGGTTGGGTGCGTCCCGCCTCCCGAGACGAGCTTCATGAGCGATAAGGCGTTTCTGGACACGAATATTTTAGTTTACTCGCACGAACCAGATACAGGAATCAAGCATGAGCGCGCTCGGGCGCTAATCGAAAAGCTTTGGAATACTGGCGCTGGCGTACTGAGCACGCAAGTTCTACAGGAACTGTGCGTCAATTTGCGCCGAAAGATGGCAAAACCATGGACGGTGGAAGAGACTCGGACTCTGATTTTGGATTACATGAACTGGCAGATTGTGGTCAATACGCCAAACTCGGTGATCGAAGCCCTAGCGATTGAGGCCAATTACAAGGTTTCATTCTGGGATGCGCTCATCATTCATGCAGCGGAGAGTTCCGGCGCGGCGATTCTATATTCAGAAGATTTTTCAGATGGGCAGACTTATGGTTCGGTTCGCGTTGTCAATCCGCTCAAGGATGCAACCTCGGATTGATCCTCCCCCCTCCTTTCAACACCAAAGGTAAGACGCCTCCTCTCCTCACTTGCCGGGCTCCATCCCTACCTCTCTGTAAACCGTCATGGCTTCCGGCGAGGAGATATATTGCAAAAGCGCCTTGGCGCCTTCCGGATTTTTCGCGTGAGCGGAGACGAACCCCACGAGAGCTGTCCGCGGTGAAACCTCCTTCGGCAGCATTCCTACCTTGTACACTCCGGGATCATCTATCTCGCTATAAAACGTCATTCCGATTTCCACCTCGCCCTTCGCGACCATGGACGCGACCGCATTCCCGCCTCCGGAACCTCCCGGGCCGCTGCCGCGGGGACGTTTTAGTTTCGGTTCGATCTGGTCGTCGATGCCCATGTCCTTTAACATCTTGTTGATCGTTACCCCGGCAGCCGCTCCCAGCGCCGCATCCGGAATGGCGATCGATTTCGCCGACAGCAGCATTTTCTTCACGGCTTCGGCCGTCGAGATGTCGGGCTTGGCCGCGCCTTGCTTCACGCAAACGCCCACGGCAACGGAAGCGAGCGGCGTCGCGGTGCTTTCCACAACGTTGCCGGAGGCGATCACGTCGGGGTACGGCGGCTGGACGATCGGCACGTCAAATACATCGCCGTGCACGACTTGCTGCTTGGTGCCGCCACCGGAGCCGAATGTTGCGTTGACTTTGTAGCCAGTCTTTTTCTCGAAGCCCGGAATGAGTTTTTCGACCGCGGCGCGGATTCCTCCCGGCGCGATTAACGTAACCTCCGTCTGCGCGTAGGCCGTGCAGGAAACGCTCAACAGAATTGCAAACCCGACGACAGGCAGAAGAATTCGTCTCATGGCTTGGCTCTCCAATTTTGGAAGATCATTTGATTTCGGCGACCGGAATGACTCGCTGGCGGGAATTGTTGCATTATTCGAGCGTACGCACAACCTTTTGACGC
>Ga0209517_10004148_pt1 | contig 19238 bp, 11 predicted proteins | sample PeaSoiMetSII2010_FD_187695 | JGI IMG/M metagenome (GOLD analysis project Ga0209517, IMG submission 187695) | Peat soil microbial communities from Weissenstadt, Germany - SII-2010 (SPAdes) (version 2) | ecosystem: Environmental > Terrestrial > Soil > Wetlands > Peat | place: Germany...
TTAGTTATAAATCAAACCCTTGCGCGTGCCAGCGCTGGCGTTGTGGAACCGATATTGACAATCGACCCGCCGCCCTGTTTCCTGAAGTAGGGAATCGCCGCCTGGGAGCACAGGAACGGGCCCCTGACATTGACCGCGCAAACCCGGTCCCACATTTCCGCCGTCGTGTCCTGAATCTCCGCAATTGGGAAGACGACGGCGTTGTTTACCAACAGATCCAGCCGTTGATACCGGCCGGCTGCCGCCTCAATCAATCTCAGGCGAGCCTCCGGATCCGCCATGTCCGTGGGGAGGAAGCGCGCGGTGCCGCCCTCGTCAGTGATATTCCAGGCGATCTCCTCGCCCTTCGCTATCCGGCGTCCGGACACCGCAACAGCAAAGCCGCCAGCCGCCAGCCGGCGAACAATGCCTTCGCCAATGCCGCCGGTTGAACCGGTCACTCCAGCAACCTTACGGTCGTTGGCCATCTTCGTTGCCCCATCACTTCGCAAATATCCTGATTACCAGGGGTTCCTCAAACAAGCGGATCCTCACCGCCCGCTCGTCCTGCACGGCATAGTAAATCGGGTCGGGAGCCGGTATCCACCGTGGTCCTTCCCAACGGCCCGCTTCGACCCGCAGTTTCTTGAGCGCCGGCCACTTCGCCATCGGCGTTTCGAGCGTTACCGACGCCTTCCAGCCGATCACGAGGAACTCGTCCGGCTCTGGGTGCAGAACCATTAGCTGCCCGCCGGGGTCGTAGACGACGCTGACTTTGGCTCCGGCCACCTCGGTCTCCCTGGTTTCTCCGTCCAGGAGAACCTTCAACTGGTCGGTCCCGGCGCATAGCGCGATGGGTGCAGCCGCGCGTGCAACGCCTGTGTATGTGCGCATCAGGTCGAACGCGCCATTCGCCAAAGTGCCATCCTTCAGCACATAAGGCTCTCCCCGGATGGGCCATGATATGTTGAAAGCCCACGGCGAGAACAAGGGCGCCGCGTAATCGCCGATCGCCAGAAACGCCAGGCGTGGAGCCACCGCGCTGCGATCCGAGTTGGTCTCGCTGATCGCCACGATGTTGCGGTCCACGCGATAGCGCTCGATCCGCACGCGCAGATCGGCCTCGCGGGCCGAGCCGCTGTACAGGTTGTTCGACACGAACGCCGTCCGCGGGCACAGCTTCAGATAAGTAGCTGGATCTCTGCCCGGCATTCCGGCATCCAGGTAAAAAGGCAGCGCGTACTCCTGAGCCCCCGCCTCCATGACGCGGCGCAGCCAGCCGGAAGCCAGCCGTTCGGCCGTGTACTTCAGGTCATCCGTATAACCGCCCGCCTTAAACAGTTCGTTGGAGCGGGGTGAGTGGTCGCGCAACATTCTGGTTCCGGCCCCGTTGCAGACAGCCAGTTCGTTTTCGACCTGAATCATGATCACTGTACGAGTCTTGGAATCGATTTCACGAATGTGCCTCATGAATGCCCGGAAAGCGGCCGATTCCCGCTCGATCACGGCGTCGTAGTCATAGGAGACGCAGCCGTGATGCGATTTGCCCTCCGCATCTACCACGCGCGGATACGTCTTCTCGTCTTCCACGATGTCCATGGGCGCGAAGAGATAGTTATCCAGGTTCGAGTAAATGGTTCCGCTGGTCCCACTCGCGTAGTGCCCGAACCACCCGAGGATCAGCTTCAGCCCGTTTGCATCGGCAAGCGCCTTGACATGATCTACGTAGGAAAAGTCGAAGACCCCTTTCTCCGGTTCTACTTGGGACCACTTCACCGGAACCTTCAGGGTGTTCAAGTGCACCTTGCTGGCGGCCGGATACAGATAGTCCCAGTCGCCCATGGTCTCACGGTAACGTCCGTAGTGGCTCTGATGCCACGGTAGCTCGGCCGTCAGCACAAAGAAGGGAAGGCCCTCCACAAAGAGAATTTGCCTGCCGCGCACGGTTTCGAAGTGCGGGCGCATGTCCTGGGACCGAAGCGTCTGAAGGCTTTGCTCCAGCCCGGCGTGTAGAATCCCCGCCGGAAGGAGAGACAGAATTGCGACAATCTTGGCTAGCTGCATAAATCACACCTTTTCGTGCCGGCTTTGTCTTTCCCAGATTCACAATAATCATCCTAAAGAACACACCAGTTGGGCGCCAATGATCGTGCCACGCGTCACGGGCTCCGTGGAACGTGGTGGTCGAAATCAATGCGCTGAAGCAGGGCGTAGCACCATATTAGTGCCGTGAAGACGCTCCTGTCGCCATGGGCCCCATTTTCAGGTCGCGGCGGACTGCCGGCGCAAACACCCTCAGAGCCGCCCGTTCCAGGAACGCGTCTTCGGATAGTGCCCCTGCACCCGCCACATTGTCCGTTCGCTCTGTTTGGCTATCCCGCTTCACTTCAAGTCCACTTCCCCGAAGTGTAAGTCTACTCCGGCCTCGCGGGCTGGTCAATACAGGATTCAAACATTTTGAATCAAGAGAAGTCTCGAAAACCTGACGCTTCGATTGGGAATTGACAGAGTCAATCCATATCAGAAAAGATACTTGAGCGCAAACTGGATCAGCCGCGGCGCGACTGACTGCTGGGTAATCACTCCGAACGTCGCGGTGCCGAACGTCGTCCCCGGGTTGGCAAATTGCGGGTGGTTGAGGGCATTATAAAACTCCATGCGAAATGCCAGGATGGCGTCTTCTCGCACGCCTCCTAACCTGATTTTCTTGCCCAGGGAAAAGTCCGTGTTGAATTGTGCCGGACCGTTCATGATGCTCTGGCCCACCGTGCCGTAAGCTGTCGATCCATCGGCGCCGATGGCGGCTGGGGCGCAGATGGCTGCGGTGTTGATCCAGTTATTCAGGCGAGCGCCGGTGTCGCCGGGCGTGATCAGGCTGGCGTAGGTGGCGCCGGGACAGAGGGTGAGGGTGGAAGTTGCCGCCTTGCCGTAGATGCTCCCTCCATTGGGATCCGTGAGCGTCATGGGGAGTCCGCTCTGAATGATGATGATGCCGGTCAGGGACCAGCCTCTCAACGCTGATCCGGCCACACCGCGCGCACGCACCAGCGCCGGCAGTTGATAATCGAAATTCACGGTGGACCGGTGGGTGCGATCGAAAGACGCGCGGGCCCAATCGAGAGCGAGGTTATTCTGGTCGTTGTCGATCACGGTGTTATTGGCGGCGCGGGAGTACGTGTAGTTCGCCTGGAACGACAAGCCGCGCCAGACGTGGCTGCGCAGCGTCGCCTGCAAGCTGTTATACGACGACGCGCCGGTGAACTCGTTATCCGCCAGCGCAGTCGGGGTCTCGCCCAACATGGGCACTCGCAGATTGGCGTTGATGGAGGTATTGGTGGTGATGCAATCTGTCCCGATGCCATCGTATCCGCAGTTGACCGGATTGCTCGTGCTCGCGAGCACCGGTTGATTCAGCCCGCGCGAGATGAGCAGACGATTGGCGTGTGAACCGACATACCCGACGTCCAGCGAAAGCGTTCGAGACAGGCGCAGTTGGACGCCCAGGTTCCATTGCTGGAGCCGGGGGATGACGTATTCCGGCCCGGCGACGCGGTCGGAGAGCTGAGAGTTTGGCGTGCGCGGGACAAAGCCGAGGGTCGTCGTGGGGAAGGGATTTTGCAGGCTGGAGCGATTATTGCTGGAGTCCGAATTGCTGAAGCCTTGAGCAAAGGGCGCTGCCGTGAACAGTGGAGTCCCGCTCGCATTGCCGCTGTAAGTGGGAGTTTGATAGAACCAGCCATAGCCACCGTGCACCGCGATCCAGTCGGTGCCGAACGGCTGCCATGCCAGTCCGAAGCGCGGCGCGAAGGTATCGAGCGGCGTGCTGTTCTGGTAGAAGCTCTTGGTGGAACGGACGACGACTCCCGTGGGCAGGGGACCGAATGGCTGGCCCGTAAACGGGTTGATCAGGTTGGGATTGTAGTTGGCGGCCACGGTGTTTCCGATATACGTGCCGGAGGCCGGCGGGACCGGTAGTTGTTGGAGCAGCGCAGGCGACAAGTTGCCGATCGTGCCCGTGGTGTCGAGCGCGGGTCCGATATATTCCCAACGCAATCCGAGATTAAAGGTGAGGCGCGAGTAGATCTTGAGATCGTCCTGAAGGAAAGACGCGCCGTAATAACTGCGGTAGTGATACTGGAGCTCGCCCGAGGGTCCGTCGCCTTCGCTGGACTGGATGGTCTGGACGTTGCTGCGTCCGAAGGGGCTGAGATTATCAGCCGCGCTGAGTCCGATGAGGAAATCGCTGAAGGTCTGGAAATAAAGGCGTCCGCGGGCAGTGCCGTCGTCGTCGCGCCAATTGTCCTGGGTCAGAACAAACGCTCCAAAGCGGAGGGTTTGTCTGCCGTGCACCCAGGACAACGTATCGGACCAGGAATAGTATTTGTTGGCCGTCGCAAAATCGTTACCCGGAGTGCCGAAGAGACGGAAGCTGCCCAGCGGGCCGAGAACTGTGATTTCGGGCGGCTCGGCGAAGAGCCGATCGGCCGCCGTTATACCCAGCGATGCGGCTGATGGAGTGTTGTCACCCGTGGCGCTCTGCAGCGAGCGCGTGAAGCCGATCCGGCTCTCATTCGCCAGGTTCTTGCTCAAGACCGAACTGAGACTCACGCTGGCAACGTAATCCCGGGCCCCGAGCGACTGGGGTGTGCCGGGACCAGGCACCATCGGGGCGCCCGGATAGCCTTGGGGTGAGCCAAACGTGCGGAACTGGTCGATAGTGGCGAGATAGCCGCGCGTGGAGAGCGTATTCTTCGCGGAGAGCAGATAGTCGGTGTTGAAGAGCGCCTGGTTCTCGTTGTAAGCGGACGGAAGGCTGTAGGAAGAGAAGCCGAGTCCCGCGTTCGGGCCCGACGTGAAAATAGTCTGCGGATTCGGAATGTAGTAGGAGCCGTCGGGATTCTTCAGTTGGAGCAGACGTAGCGCCACGGGATTGATCGGCGCGGTCGTGGCGGTCGACTGATTGCCGCAGTCCAACTGTTTTCCTCCGGCGAAGGTCAGATATCGGGGATCGGGTTGGCCGTCTGCCAGCAGGTGATTGGCAGGGCAAAATTGGGCAGCCAACATGGCTGTGGAACGGTCGTTGGTGAGGGGCGGCAGGATGGGGTTGGACGTCGAGGTGGGGTCCAGGCCGTTCATCTGCCGGGTCCCCTGATAGGAGGTGAAGAAGAACAGCTTCTTTTGAGAGACGGGACCGCCCAGAGTTGCGCCGAACTGGTTCTGTTTGAGGTGCGATTCCGGTTGTCCGGTGGAATTCAGAAAGAACGAGTTGGCGTTGAAGATGTCGTTGCGCACGAATTCCCAGAGGTCGCCGTGGAAATCCTTTTCGCCGCTCTTGGTGATGAGGGCCGTGCTGGGCACCTGGGCTCCGTAAATGGCATCGTATTGCGACGTATGGATCTTGAGTTCCGAGATGGTGTCGGGGTTGGGTACGGCACTCGGCGCAAACGCACCGTCGAGGCTGTAGGCGCCGGCGCTGGTGTTCCCGTTTACGTTGACACTGCGGGTGCCGCGGCCCAGGGTTCCGGCATTGTTCACATCCGCGGCAGACCCTGAGGACATTGACAACACTTGCGTGAAGTTGCGGGTGGTGAGAGGGACCGCGGTGATGGTCTTAGCGTCGACTAAGACACCCGTGGAAGAAGTTACCGTGCCGATATGGCAGCGGCACTCGGCTTCGTCCGATGGTTCTCCGGTTTCGAGTATGGCGTCCAGGACGGGAGCTTCGGAGACACTGACGACAACCGATGGCATGCGCGCGGTCTTGAATCCAGTGGACGAAAAGCGCGCTGCGTAGGTGCCCGGAGCGAGCAGGGAGAATCGATAACCACCGTCGGGGCCGGTGCTGGAGGTCTGAACCTTGGTGGTCGCCGCGTCGGTTAAGGTGATTTGGACGTTCGGCAGAGCGGCTCCTGTGGAATCCCGAACGGTCCCGCCTAACGCGCTGGTCGTTTCGGATTGACACCAGGCGAGGGAAGGACATCCCAGCAGGAGAGCCGTTCCAAGTAACCATCCGGGGGCTGTTTTGTAGTTCTTCATGATTAGGCGCACGAGCATTTCGTCTAAGGCTCGCGGAAACGCGGCTCAGGCGTCCCACGCACGCCAGGTCTGATTCGAAACAGATCGCCGGCAGGCCGGTCGGGAGGATCGGTGCCACACCGCGCCGAGGTGATGTAAAGATGATCGAGGTTAGGGCCACCGAACGCGCAACTCGTCGCGTGAGCGACAGGTAAAGGGATGGTTCGCTCGATCGATCCATCCGGCCGGTACCGTTTGATGTTGCCGCTCCCCCAAGTCACGCTCCACAAGAAGCCTTCGGCGTCCACCGCCAATCCATCGGGGACACCTTCATTCTCCCCGGTTGTGATCAACGCCTTTCTTGAGGAGATAGTGCTTGTGCCTGGGTGGTAATGGTACTCGTAGATAGTGCGGCGGCGTGAATCCGTGAGGTACATCTTGCTGGAGTCGGGACTCCACGCCATACCATTCGATACGCCAAGGCCGGATTCCATCCGTGTTAGCGAGTGGTCCTGCGAAAGCCGGTAGAGAGCGCTCTCGAAACCCGGTCCGAGGCTGCCCGCCCAGAAATTGCCTTGTGGGTCCACAGCGCCATCGTTAAGTCGCGCCCCGGGTCGTCCTGGCTCGGGGTCTCGAATCCAATCGATGACGTCCAGCCGCCGCCGCCAAATCGCGAAGCCTTTCGCGGTGGCAATAACGAGATCGGTAGAGCCTGCCACTAATCCCAGAGCACAAACGGCAACTTCCATCTCGATGCTGGTCTGCGCTCCAGTGGCGGGACTGAACTCGAGCAACAGGCGGCGATCGATATCCACCCAACACAGCACGTCTCTCGCGTCATCCCATACGGGGCCTTCGCCGAGCAGGTTGTCGCTCTTGAGAACGTGCTCAACTTTGGGGATCGAACCGCCGTTCCCATCCCCCTTCAAATAGCCGCATGAAATTTGTCTTGCCGTATGGGTGTTTCTGCGCTTCCTCTTCATTGAGCGTGACCCCGATGCCCGGCCGATCACAGGGCTCGATGTATCCTTCCTGGACTCGCGGAACGCCATCGAATAGATCCCGTGCCCAGGGCTCCAGGAAATCGTCAAAGCATTCCTGGATCAGGAAATTCGGAATGCTGGCGTGAATGTGCGCGTTGATCGCCGTGTTCAGCGGACTCTGACCCTGGTGGAGCGCAATGAACGCCTCCGCTGACTCGGCAATCGCAGCGGCCTTGCAGGCGCCGGAGATGCCTCCGATTTTCAGGGTCTCGGGCTGTAAGACGCTGATGGAGCGCTCGGACACGATGCTAAGAATGTCCGACAGCCGTGCGAAGCGCTCGCCCGTGGCCACGGGAATACCGATGGACCGCGCGACCTGGAGCGTGGCCTGTATGTCCGTCGACATGACCGGGGTTTCAAACCACATCGGCTGAAATTCCTCCATGCGGGTGGCGAGGTGAATGGCCGTGGAGACACTGAATCGATCGTGCCCTTCAATCAGGATGTCCACTGCGTTGCCAACAGTTTCTCGGACCGCGCGGATGATCCGCATCGACAGATCCTCTTCCGTACGGTCCAGGAAGCGGTATGCGGCGCCGAAGGGATCGAACTTCAGCGCGGTATAGCCCATCTCCTTGACGCGCGAAGCCGCCTCAGCGAAGAACTGGGGCTCCCGCGGGCCTTTGTACCAGCCATTGGCGTACACCCGCAGGCGCGGCCGCTGTTTCCCTCCGAGCAGCTTCCATATCGGGGCATTGAGTGTCTTGCCGAGAATATCCCAGCAGGCGATCTCGACGGCGCTCATGGCCACGGATGTATTCAAAAAAACGCCCTTGTAGATCTTCTGCCACAGGCGCGCCGGGCACAGGGGGTCTTCACCGATCACGAAGCGGCTGATCTCATGCAATTGCGCTTCGATAGGCTGCGTCTCCAGTCCGCCTGTCGCCTCGCCAAGGCCCACTACGCCCTCGTCGCTGTAGAGTTTGACGAACAGCCAGTTTTTCCATGGATTGCCGACGATAAACGTGTCTAATTTAGTGATTCGCACAGATGACTAGATCCACAATCCGCCGGAGACATTCAGCTCGCAACCGGTGACGTGGCTCGCCTCGTCAGAGACCAGGTAGGCCACACCAGCAGCAATATCCTCCACTGTCTCGAGCCTCCCTAGTGGTGCCTTCTCGGAAACGCCGTCGAGGTAAGCGCTTCCGCCGCCCTTTGGCGCGTGCTGGTTACGCAGTTCGATCTCGCCTTCTGTCGCCACCCAACCGACCGTGACCCAGTTAACGCGGATCCGCTTGTTCAACAAGGCACGTGCCAGGCATTTGGTCATCGTCAGGAGAGCCCCCTTGGACGAGGCATAGGCGATGCGGTCGGCTCCCGCGCGGAAGGGAGTCGCCGAACCGATATTAACCACCGATCCGCCGCCCTGCTTCTCCATCCATGGGATCGCCGCCTGCGTGCACAGGAATGGCCCGCGGACATTCACCGCGTAGACGTCATCCCACATCTCCGCGGTAGTCTCCTCGATCTGCGCGATCGGAAAGATGCCGGCGTTGTTCACCAGGACATCGAGCCGGCCATGGCGGCGCGCGGCGGATTCAATTAGGTTGCGGCAAGCATTCGCGTCGCTCATGTCGGCTGGCACGAAGCATGCGGTGCCGCCTTCGCTGGCAATCTCTTGGACCACTTGTTCACCTTTGGCGGCGCGGCGCCCGGAAATCACCACCAGGAAGCCCTCGTGTGCCAGCCGGCGCGCGATTCCTGCACCGATCCCCGCGGTTGCGCCCGTGACGACGGCTACTTGGAGGAGCGGGCGCGGGTCGGAAGACATTGCTCTGCACTCCCGGTCATCAGCGGCTCGAGCGCCTTGAGGATGTCGTCCAGATACCTCGACGCGATCTCATCCAGCGGCGCCTGGTTATTGCGCTTATGCGGGCACTCGATCACCCCTCGCCGGTAGAGCACTTCCTTGTAGCAGCCCTCCATCTGAACCTCGAAGAAGAAAAGCGGTGCCATCTCCTTGTAGATGTGCAATGCCCGCTCCTCATTGCCGCTCTCCAGCGCGTTCCACAATGCCACGACCACATCCGTGACGTGACAGCCTGGCATGTTGCCATCCACGCCCCGGCGGTACTCCTCGATCAGAAAACGGCCGCCTGCTCCTCCGAAGAAGCCCTTGACCGAACCGTCGTTCTCTTGCACAACCTCGGTCAGCTTGATGGTGCTCGGCTCCGTTTCTTCCTTGATGTACTGGACGAATTCGATCTCTCGACATAAACGCAACAGGAACTGCGCGGACATCTCCGTACCGAGCGGGCCGTACCAGTTCTGAATGAAAACCGGCAGCTTCGCCGCCTCGGAGATCGCCTGGTAATAGTCGCAGATCACTTGTTCGTGAAGGGCACGCCGCCGGATGTGCGGCGGCATGGCGATCACGCCGTCGGCGCTGATATCCCGCGCATGCTTGGCGAAACGGGCGGCGATCTCCTTTGCCGCGGCGGCTACGCCGATGATCACCGGAAGACGCCCCGCGTTCTGCTCGACCAGAACTTCGGACAACAGGAACCGCTCGTCATCGCTCAGGTGAATCCACTCGCTGGCATTCACAGGGAATACTAAGCCGTGTGCCCCGCAATCGATGCAGAAGTCGATTACCCGGCGGAAGCTCGGAATGTCAAGTTCTCCTGTCTCGCGGAAAGGCGTAGAAGGGATGGTGAAAACACCCCGAAACCCGGGCGGTCCTTTGGTCAATTCTGTTCGCTCCATATCACTCAGACTCTATACTGTATCAAGGCACACAGGCAAGATGTTGATTCAAAACTTCTGAATTAGATCAACGGGAGGGCGCCAGCGTGGCCGTCGGCACGCAGAATGCGATAGATGCCGGTTTGGCCGCTCGCGCCTGCCAGGTGGTTCGCCAAGCGGTCTGGTTGCGCAAGCACGGCATCACGAACCAGAAAAGAGAGATTGGTGGCATACTCCACCACGGCGGTGCGTGGATCAACTCGCCGGCTGCGTACTGCTCCAACGGCTCGATTCGGCGAAGGTCGGCCAACGCTTTTTTCGCCCTCGCCAGCAACACCACTCGACCGGGTCGTTAGCGACGGCTGGACCTGTGGTGGGCAAACGCCGCATTGGTCTCCGCGGTTGAACGGCGCCTGTGCGGATTTGGATTTATTCTCTGCCAAGACAGATCAGACTGAGTTATACTCCATTTCGGCGCTGGTGATGCGAGTCGAATCCTGCATCCTCATAATAGTGGCGGTGGCCCTAGAATCGGCTGCCTTGGTCCAACGGCTACCCGGGCAGCGTGGGTCGCCGGTGCTGACCCCGATTACAATCGACTACCCGGCCGACGCATCCGTATTCCCGCCCGAGTTCACCGCGCCCACCGTGCTATGGCGCGACGCCGCGGACGGCGCGGCGGTGTGGCGCGTGAACGCCGAGTTCGCCGACGGGTCGCCGCCGATACAAGCCACCTCGTGGGGCGAACGAATGAGCGCCGGCCAGATCGACCCTCTCTGTGTAGGAGAAACGAACGAGGCGCCCAAGCTAACGGCGCAGCAGGCCGTGACACACACCTGGATTCCGGATGCACGGACTTGGACGGCCATCAAAGAACACTCCGGAGAGCGGCCTGCGACGGTGTTAATTACGGGTTTCCGCGACACAGAACTCAAACATCCCGTTTCTCGCGGCCAGTTCACTCTTCAGACATCGAAGGATCCAGTGAGTGCGCCGATCTTCTACCGTGACGTACCGCTGATGCCGTCGGAAACGGAAAAGGGTGTGATCAAGCCACTTGCCGCGCGAGCGCTGCCGCTCGTCAAATGGCGATTGCGCTATGTCGGCGAGTCCAGCAGCCGGGTGCTCCTCGATGGTCTGCACACGTGCGCCAATTGCCACTCTTTTTCTCGCGACGGGAAGACGCTGGGGATGGACCTGGACGGCCCGCAAAACGACAAAGGGCTGTATGCCATTGCGTCGATCGCGCCGCGAGTGTCCATCCGCAACGAGGACGTGATCTCCTGGGATGCCTTCCGTGACCAATCGGAGAAGGACATGAGAATTGGTTTCATGTCGCAGGTTTCACCGGACGGGCAGTATGTCGTGACCACGGTGAACGTCGCCTTTTATGCGACCAATTTCAAGGACTACCGCTTCCTGCAGGTGTTTTATCCGACCCGCGGCGTCCTGGCCTTCTACCACCGGGCGACCGGCCGGGCGCAGGCCCTGCCGGGAGCCGATGACCCGCGCTACGTCCACACGGATGCCGTTTGGAGCCCGGACGGAAAGTACCTGGTTTTCGCCAGAGCGGAAGCGAAGGAGCCCTATTCTCCAGGCGCGAAAGCCGCCGAATACGCTAACGATCCGAATGAGATTCAAATCCGGTACGACCTTTACAGGATCCCCTTCAACGGAGGAAAAGGCGGTCGGCCCGAGGCGATTCCCGGCGCCTCCCACAATGGAAAAAGCAATACCTTTCCCAAGATCTCGCCGGACGGTCGCTGGATTGTCTTCGTCCAGTGCCGCAACGGCCAGTTGATGCGCCCGGACAGCCAGTTATACATTGTGCCGGCGGAGGGCGGCCAGGCGCGCCGGATGCAGTGCAATACGCCGCTGATGAATTCCTGGCACAGCTTTTCCCCTACTGGGCGATGGTTGGTCTTTTCCTCGAAGGCCCGCTCGCCCTATACGCAGATGTACCTGACGCACCTGGACGACGAGGGCAACGCCAGCCCGGCCATACTGATTGAGAACGCGACGGCTGCCAATCGAGCCGTGAACATTCCCGAATTCGTGAACATCCCGCCCGGCGGCCTGCTGGGCATCGACGTACCGGCCGCCGAGTTCTACCGGTTGTACGATCAGGCATTGGAGTTGACGCTAAAAGGCCAGGATGACGCGGCCATTGCCGAGTGGAAGAAGGCGTTGGAAATCACTCCCGGAGATGCCAAGGCCCGCAACAATCTTGGAGCCGTGCTGCTGAAGAAGGGGTTGTCCGACGAGGCCGCCGCACAGTTCGAGAAGGCGCTGGAATTTAATCCCGGGTCCGCCAATGCGCACAACAACCTCGCTCTCATCCTGAGCTGGAAAGGCAGGATTGATGAAGCGGTTGGACACTGGCAGAAAGCCATAGAGATCAACCCTGGGTTCGTCGACGCCCGCTACAACCTGGGTGGCGCCTTCTACGTGCGAGGGCAAATCGCGGACGCCCTGAGAGAGTGGCGCGAGGCGCTCCGCGTCGAGCCGAACCACTTGCGGGTTCTGAGCCAGATGGCGTGGGTGCTGGCAACCAGCCCTGAGGCAGCCAACCGAAACGGTACAGAGGCCGTGGCGCTGGCAGAGAAAGGGGTCCAGTTGTCTGGTGGACAAGAACCTACGGTACTCGACGCACTTGGGGCGGCCTACGCCGAGGTAGGCCGATTCGAGGATGCGGTGGAGACCGCTCGCCGGGCGCTGGCTCTCGCGGCGCAAAACAGCGCCCAGCCTCTGGCACAAAGCGTAAAAGCCAGGATTGCGCTTTACGAAGCTAAAATTCCATTCCGTGAGACGGTTCCTTTTACATCTGCAAGGTGAACTACAACCTGAGCTTCGATAACCCGTAAAGGCAATGAGCGATCCTCTCTCCCGGCGGATCGGCAGCAAGGGCCGCCAGAGCTTATTCCACCGTCGTCGGCGGAATTCCGCTATTTTGAAAAAACGTTTGACATCGATCGCAACTCGCACTATATCTAGGGAGCACTAGAAAACGGGCGGGCGCTTGGCGTACAGACACACAAAGCCTGGTGTTCTGTCTCATCTGGTGTTCTGTCTCATAAGGAGAACCATATGGAACAAGGAATCGGCCGGCGGCAATTTCTCAAGGCCGCACCGTTAAGTGTCGGTTTGGCAATGGCTGCCGATCTTACGACCAAACCGATGAGTGAGGTGCGCCTCGGCTTCATTGGAGTCGGCGGCCGTGGAAGCTCGCTCGTGGAGCAATTCTTGCGTGTCAAAGGGTGCCGGGTCGTGGCGATTTGCGACATCCGTCCGGAGCGTGTCGTCCGGATGCAGCGTGCCACCGAAAGAGCGGGCCAGGCTACGCCCGCCGCCTATGACCGCGGCGAAACCGATTATCTTCGTATGTGCGACCGCAACGACATCGATCTTGTCGGCATCGCGACGCCCTGGGAACTGCATGCTCCCATGTCAGTGGCCGCATTGAATCGGGGCAAGCATGTCGGCACCGAAACCCCTCCCGCGCAGACCGTGGAGCAATGCTGGCAGATGCTGGAAGCCGCGGAAAAGGCTGGCAAGCACTGCATGCTGCTGGAGAACTACTGCTACACTCGCGAGGTCATGTGCGTTCTGAACATGCTCCGGCACGGTCTTTTTGGCGAGCCCATGCACGTTTACGCCGGTTACCAAAAGGAGGCGCTGTACTATTCGTTCAACGCTGACGGCACCTTGACCTTTGCCGGCGAGGGCTCGCGCAACAAGCAGGGCAACCCGTACCCCTGCCATTTTGCGGGTCCGTCCGCCCAGTGGCTGGACATTAATCGCGGCGACTACTTCGACTACCTCGTCTCGATGGGCGGCAATGCGCGCGCGTACAACCGCTACGCCCGGGAAATCTTTGGTCCGGCCAACCGCTACGCCACGGAGAAGTTCGACATGGCGGACATTAGTAACACTATGATTCGGACCAAGAACGGGCGGTCTTTGCACTTGATCAACGACACCAAGCAGCCACGGCCCTATCGCCACCTTTACCATCTGATGGGCACCAATGGCATCTTCGAGAATGAGGACTCCCGGGTGCACATTCACGGCCGCAGCCCGGGCGAGTGGACTGTGGCCGGGAAGCGGGAGGTTCCGCGCCAATTCGAACCCCTCTCGAATTACTACCAGGAGTTCGAGCATCCGCTATGGCGCGACTTGGGCGAGCGGGCCACGACCAGCGGGCACGGTGGAGGCGATTTCCTGTGCTGCTACCGCGTCATCGAAGCGCTGATTACTGGAACGCATCCGGACGTTGATGTCTACGATACCGTCTTGTGGAGTTCCATCGTAGGGCTTTCGGAAAAGTCCGCTCGCAACCGCAGTATGCCGGTGGATTTTCCCGACTTCACGCGCGGGCTCTGGAAAACCCGGATGCCGCTGCCAATCCGGGGCATGAGCATCTAACGGCCACGAAATCCCTGGTTGCATCGTGACAATGCCGCCCGACCTCGTCGAGAGCGGTGTCGTACAGAAACGTGGAACCCGTACCCGATCCCTAACGCGGAATCGATGATCTCGTCTTCGGCCCGGGTACTCGACAGGCCCAATCAGGGTCGCACAGTAAGCGATCTTACTCCGGTCCGATCCCCATCAAGCTCAGGTGGGCCCTTTCGACTCCCCCCCCGCCTCCAAGGACCTCGACATGAGATCCCGAATTGTCCGGACCAGGTAGTCGTCTTCAAAAGAAGATCTTGAGCATGACCTGAATCCGCCGCGGGAAACCGTTCGTGGCGGTTACCGTGCCGAAGGCCGTACTGTATTGGTTGGTGCTGGGGGACGCAAAGAAGGTGTGATTGAAGGTATTCAGGAAATCGGCCCGGAGCTGAACCTTCCTCTTCTCCCCGAACCCCCAGTTCTTCGACCCCGCGAGATCCCAATTATTGTAAGCGTCGGCCCGGATACTGGCGAACAGCGGGGAGGCGGTCACCAGATTATTGGCAAGCGCGTTGGCGGAGTTGCGCTCGAACCCCGCCGTGTTGAACCATTCGTTCGGGTTGCGGTTGGATAGCGGGATGTTCTTCAGGTTGCCGTAGAAGAGCATGTTGCCGAAGCCTAATGGCGTCCACGTTTGCCAGTTGTAGAAGCCTTCCACCTGCCAGTCGCCGATGATCGCCTGGAGGGCGCCATGGCTTTTGCCGAGCAAGTGCCTGCCCTTCCCGAACGGCAACTCATAAATCCCGCTGAAGGCCCAAATTATCGGGTAGTCCTGGTCGGAAATCGACTTGGCTGGCGAAGGGTCACCCGCGTTCAGGTAGCTGGTGGCCTGCATGAGCTTCGACCAGGTAAAGGCGCCCTGGATGGTAAAACCTTGGGCAAAGCGTTTTTCGCCCCTCACTTGCAGACTGTGATACCAGGAGTAGCCGTCATAATTGGTACCGGTCACCGACGTAAATTGGGGGTACGGCAGGAGCAACTGCGAGCGGGCAACCGTCTGCCCGGAGAGCCCTGTTCCTGGCAGCAAGGGATAGAAGGGATTGGGCACGCTGGCGGTCAGATAGTTGATGGTGGCCTGATCGCGGACCGGACTGGTACTCAGATAGTTGTCCGGAAGGGCGTCCAGGTTGCGGCTGATCTCGATGTGCGTCACCCGGTTGCCTACGTAGGACACTTCGCCCAGGAACTTGCCGGGCAGTTGCCGCTGGATTTGGAACTGCCACCTCTGCGTGTTGGAGTTGAGCGGGTGCTGGTTGAAGAAGCTTACGCCGTTGCCCAGGTACGTCTGGGCCCCAAGCGTGTCACCAGGGGGTGCGATAACTCCATTGGGGAAGGGATTGTTCACCGTGCCGACGAACGTCAAGCCGTTGTCAAGCGAGGGAACCTGGCTCGTTGCCTGGGTATAGCCCGTTTGAATCACGTCGCCTCGAATCTGGCCGAGCGTGCTGAAGAATATCCCGTAACCGGCCCGCAAAACCGTCTTGTCGTTCAAGCTATAGGCCAGCGAGACCCGCGGCATCAGATTGTCTTTCTTGGTGTCATACAAGGTGTGCGGTTGTCCGCCCACTCCGGCATAGGTCAAGCCCCCGGCTACATTGAACTGACTTAACGGAACTCCCGCCGGGTTGGCGGCATAATTGGCGATCGCCTGGGCCGCAATCGGTTGCGCCGCTGTGGGGTTGAAGCCGAGGACCGAACGATTAAACCGTTCCGTAAGCGGTCCTTCGAACTCCCAGCGCAGGCCGAGGTCGACGGAGAGGCGCCGACTCGCCTTCCAACTGTCCTGCACGAAGAAGCCCCACACAGTAGACTCCTCGGCATAGCTGTCGAACCGTGTGATGTTTCCGCCCGTAGGAAGGCCGAGCAGCATCGAAGCCAAGCCTTGCCCATTAGGTGCTGCCGCAGAGTTGTCGAGCGGGCCTCGCGTCCAGGTTGTCCCGAAATCGAGTTCCCCGGTGGCGGTGTTGTTGGTGAGGTTGTCCGCCTTCTGGTAGGCTCGATACTCCATCCCGACTCTCAGATTATGTGCCCCGGCGGATTTGCTCAGCATGGCGGCAAAGACGTGGTAGTCCTTCGGCTGGAACTCACCGCCGTTGTAGGTGCTGGAGTCGCCGGTAATGGTGATGTACGGGAAGCGCATATCGCCGGGGGGAACCAGGTTCGCCCAGGAGGCCGGAAACCCGAGGGACGTCAGGTCGAAACCAATGTTGTTGTCCAGGCCGTGATACGCCCGAATCGCGCGGGTGAAACTGTAGCGCGTGTCCAGCACAGTGGTCGAATTAAAGGTGTAGACGTTATCCCACTGTGCGTTCAGGGGCGATTGCCCGATGAAGTGCTCCCCCGTGGCTGCGTCGCGGTACCAATTGTTGTAGAAGCTGGTGCGTTTGTAGGCGCCCACCCGGAAAAACATGCGGTCCCTCGAACCGATGTATTCATCGACGCGGGCGATATGCGCATAGTAGTGGGCGTTCTCCACGTCACCGCTGCGGTTGAGGTTATTCGTTCCGTCCGCCGTGCCCGGAGTGTTGGGCAGCGAGTAGTATTTGAGGATGTTGATTGCAATGGGGTTGATACGGGACGAGGGCAGGATATTCCCGGGGATCGGATCCACTTGGTAGCGGCCGCCGGCGATCGCCCGCCGCGACGCCGGATCGTAGATCTGGTAGCTGCTGCCGAGCGCGAGCAGGGCGGAGAAGTCGCCGGTGCGCTCTTGGGCCGTGGGTACGGTAAGGATCGAGCCACGCGGCTTCAGCTCGCGCAAGGCTTCGTAAGCGTACATGAAGAAAGTGCGATTGCGGCCGTTGTAGAGCTTCGGGACCACGATCGGGCCGGTAGCCGAAAGACCCCATCGATTGCTCTTCTGGGTGCTCCTTGGCAGGCCTGCCTCGTTCGAGAAATAGTTATTGGCCGCCAAGGTCGGGGTCATGTTGACTTCGTATAGCGTGCCGTGGAGACCATTGGTGCCGCTCTTGAGACTCACGTTGATGGCCGCGCCCTGGGTCTGCCCGATGCTGGCGTCAAAAATCGCCGTCTGCACTTTGAATTCGCTCACCACGTCGGCCGGCGGGGAAAAAGCACCCACCACCTGATTCGCGAGGTACGTCGTTACATTCGGCGCGCCGTCGAGGGTGATCGCGCTCGTAAAGCCCCTGGAGCCATTGATCGCGTAGTCGACGTTATCCGTGGTCAGGTACGGCTCGTCCTCGGTATGGCCTCCATACGCGAAGCCGGCTCCGGGAGCCAGTTGGATCAGGAAATAAGGTACACCGAACGGCACCGGTATCTCCAGAATGCGGCGTTGATCGACGACTTGGCCATTCGACACGCCCGCCGTATCGAGTAGCGGGCTCTCCGCCGTGACCGTCATGGTCTCGGTCATGGCGCCGACCTCCAGAGCCATGTTAATCTCTAACCGATCGTCAACTCGCAATTCGACGCCCTCGCGCACAAAGTGCTTAAAGCCCTTGGCCTCCGCGCTGACGCGATAGGCTCCGGGGTTGAGGAACGGAAGGACATAATTGCCCTCCCCGTTGGTAACCGTGTTGAGGCTAACCCCGGTGGCCAGGTTGGTGACGGTGACGGTGACATTGGGAACAACGGCATTCGAGCTGTCGGTTACGCGGCCCAGCAGGGTGGCGCGACTCTCCTGGGCCCCGGCGATGCGCGCTCCTACTACTATCAAAAGCAGAGCGCATTGCAGCCTCATACGAACCTCCATTGAGGGCCTTTTCTCCTGTTTTAGAGCGGCGTCGTCCCGTCGTCTTGGCTCGTAGGCCCTCGAAGCACAACCAAAGCGACTGTATTGCAACCCGTAAACGCTGTCAAGGGCAATTTCAAGATATTAAAATCCTTGTGCCGTTTTCGTGCTCAACCTGCCGAGAATTCAAACATGTTGAAAAATCGTTTGACTTACGCTGTGGCCGGTACCGTATCATTGAAATGGCACGCGAGTAGACCGATTTCTGGCCGATGTGCGCAGTTTTGGCTATAGGCGTTCAGTTCTGCTCCTGCCTCATAAGGGGGAGTGATATGGAACAAGGGATTGACCGGCGGCAGTTCATGAAGGTCGTGGCGCCGCTCGGCGTCGGGCTGGCCGCGGCCGCCGATCTCACCACCAAACCAATGAGTGAGGTCAGGGTGGGCTTCATCGGCGTAGGGGGTCGCGGCAGTTCCCTCGTGCAGCAATTCGTGCGCGTGAAAGGATGTAAGGTTGTCGCTATTTGCGATATCCTCCCGGATCGCGTCGCCAGGATGCAGCGCGCCGTCGAACAGACGGGGCAGCCCAAGCCAGTCGGCTACGACCATGGAGAGACCGACTACCTCCGCATGTGCGACCGCGGCGATATGGATCTTGTCGTGATTGCCACACCCTGGGAACTGCATGCCCCCATGTCTGTAGCCTCGTTGAACCGGGGCAAACACGTTGGCACCGAAACTCCTCCCGCGCAGACCGTGGAGCAATGCTGGCAGATGCTGGAAGCCGCGGAAAAGGCTGGCAAGCACTGCATGCTGCTGGAGAACTATCTCTACACCCGCGAGATCATGTGCGTCACCAACATGCTTCGCCACGGTCTCTTCGGGGAGCCCATGCACGTCTACGCCGGCTACCAGAAGGAAGCGCTCTATTACTCATTCAACGCGGACGGCACCCTGACTTTCGCTGGCGAAGGCTCCGGCAAAAGTAGGGGGAACTGGTATCCCTGCCACTTCGCCGGTCCGCCCGCGCAATGGTTCGACATCAATCGCGGCGATTACTTCGATTACCTGGTATCGATGGGGACTGATGCTCGTGCCTACAACATCTATGCAAAGGAGATTTTCGGCCCGAACAACCCTTACGCCACCAAGAAATTCGACATGGCGGACATCAGCAATACTATGATCCGAACCAAGAACGGGCACTCGCTGCACCTGATCACGGACCAGAAGCTGCCGCGACCCTATCGTCACCTCTATGCCCTGATGGCTACCAACGGTCTTTTCGAGAATCAGGACTCGCGAGTGCATATTCACGGCCGCAGCCCAGGGGAATGGACAGTGGCGGGGAAGAGGCAGGTT
>Ga0209517_10004149_pt1 | contig 19236 bp, 12 predicted proteins | sample PeaSoiMetSII2010_FD_187695 | JGI IMG/M metagenome (GOLD analysis project Ga0209517, IMG submission 187695) | Peat soil microbial communities from Weissenstadt, Germany - SII-2010 (SPAdes) (version 2) | ecosystem: Environmental > Terrestrial > Soil > Wetlands > Peat | place: Germany...
CTCTTTGTTTATCGGGATCTATTCCCTTGGTTGAACGATCCGTTTCAGCCTCCCCCTGCTCTGGCCGGCTGGCATGATCGCCAGCTCTCGTTGGCATGGAACGCCTGATTCCCTTGGACAGCATGAATCCCAACCTGTTTTTCCTCCTACAACGTTACCTTGGTCTTTGCTGGGCTTGGCGGCGTCTAAGCCGTCGATCCTGGCTAATTTGGACAGCTGTGGTTTATAACCTGCCATCTGCGACAAGACCCGAACGATTACTGCGGCCGCCGGAACAGGCCCCCGTAGACCGCTTTCGCCAGGATGTGGCCCTGAATCGCTTTCATCACGTTGGCGCGCGTCTCGAAAGCGTCGGCCGATGGTTTCACGTCCAGCTTGGTGTCCAGGGCGTAGAGCTCAAACACGTAGTGGTGGAACGGGCCGTTCGCGCCAGCTCCCGGACCGCGGTACATGGGTCCTGTGGCGCTGATCTGATAGCTTCCGTCGGGCAATTGCGATCCCTTGAGTACGCCTTCGGGCAAGCCGGTCGTGGTCGCGGGAAGGTTCCAAAGAACCCAGTGCGCCTGATCGTCAGTCGTCTTGTTGCGGGCGAGATCCATGTCGTGCATGTTGAGGAAGAAACTCTGCGTGCCGGCGGGCACGTTGGCCCAACTCATCGCCGGCGACGTACCCTCGCCGACGGCAACGCCCGGAGCGGCCTGACTGAACTTAACCGGAATCTGGCCGCCGTCGGGAAATCCCGGAATGGTCAGAGTCATGGCCGGCGGCGCAGGCGCGGCGCCACCTGCGGGTTGACCTCCACGTCCTGCGTTTTGAGCAGACAACGAGAACGTCATTGAAACAATCATCGTCGAAATAAGAAGCAATCGCATGCGTCTATCCTAGCGTGGAATTGGAACGCCGGGGAGCTCCAAACGCCGCTTCGGTGCGGTCCCCGAAAATCAAGTGGCAGCCATCACGGATTCCAAGGACGCTCCCGGATTCGCTGCGCCAGCGTTGACCGGACCCCATCCGCGCAAGCTGCTGAATGACGCTCCGTTCAACGAATCTCCGGGTCCTGTTCAGCCCGGTTACCAGGGGTTCCTCGTGCGAGAATATCGGCTCAGACTGCAGCAGTCCAACCAGTGACTTAAGGTACTTAAGGTCTACCGGTTAAAAAATCTGGATCTCCGAACCGCGATCGATGGTACACTTTTCATACCCTTACGAACCCGACATTCTTCTTGCGCGGCGTTGGAGGACACGATGAAGGTCTCTACGTTGAAGTTGAGTCAGTTGCTGGTTCCCGCAATATTCCTGGTAACTATGGCAATGGGCCAGCCACGCCCGAAGAACCCTTCGCTTCCGCACGGCTACAAGGCCCCGTACGGACCCGCGCAGGGAGGAGGAGGGACTCCGAAACGACCGTCCGGGCTAGCTCCTGGAACCTGGGCGTCCATCGGGCCGTCGGCACTTAGCGTTCCACCTAGCCTTGGCGGTGGAACCGTCAGCGGGCGCATGACCGGCGTTGCCGTAGACCCCACTAGCGACAGCACTATCTATATCGCCGCGGCGGGCGGCGGGGTGTGGAAAAGCACCGACGGGGGCACCACCTATACCCCGCTCACCGACACGCAAACCACCTTGGCGATGGGCGCGATCGCGGTGGCTCCCAGCAACCATCTCAAAATTTACGCCGGCACGGGCGAGGCCAACAACTCCCTGGACTCGAATTATGGCGGCGGCATCCTGGTATCGGGCGACGGGGGTACGACCTGGTCGCTAGCGACCGGTCCCAGTGGCGTGTTCAGCAGCTTGCGTCTGGCGGTGGGGAAGATTGCGGTGGATCCGACCAACGCCAACATCGCCTATGCGGCCCTCAACGACTACGCCAACAACGACGTGTTCGGCACGAATACCGGGATCTATAAAACCACCGACGGCGGCACCACTTGGGCCAACGTGACTTCGGCCAATGGGCAAGACGCGGAATTCCCCTGGTCGGATGTGGTGGTTGACCCTAACACGCATACCACTATTTACGCAGCGCACGGGGAGCCGTTCGGCAATGGCGCCGCGAACGGGATTTATCGCTCCACCGACAGTGGCACTACCTGGACCCTGCTCGCCGGCGGCGCTCCCAGCGGGGCTACCACCGGGAGGTACGCGCTGGCGATCGCGCCTTCGGCTAGCACCAGCGGGAGCCATGTGCTTTACGTGGCCGTTGCCAGTCCGGTCAACTATGGACTTTTCGGCATGTACATCTCGAGCAACGCGGACGCGGCGAGCCCAACGTTCACCAAGTTGACTGCCACGCCAGACTTTCTGGGCGGTGGTAACGGAACTGGCCAAGGTTGGTACGACATCGCGATCGGCGTGGATCCGAAAAACGCCGCCGTCGTATACGGCGCGGGTCAGCTCACCTACTCGAGCAACACCGACCACGTAGTCGTGTCGACGACCAGCGGAGCCAGCTGGACCGATCTCACCACCGTCGGAGGCGTAGAGCCGCACACCGACAGTCATGCCATGGCCTTCGACTCCACGAGCAAAATGCTGCTGGGCAACGACGGCGGGATTTGGCGTTACGATCCCACCGGTCCGAGCTGGACGAATCTGAACGGCAACTTGACGACCATCCAATTCACGCAAATCGGCCTGCACCCGACCAGCAGCAGCACAGTCATCGGCGGCAGCCAGGACAACGGAACCGAGGCCTACTCCGGCACCGTGGTTTGGACCGAAGATGACGGCGGAGACGGCGGTTACACGGCGATCAGCCAGACGACGGGTTCGCCGGTTGGTTCGCGTTGGTACCACACCTACGCCGGTGGAGCGAGCTTTGAGCGCTCCGATAACAGCGGGGTTAGCTGGGCTGACAAGTCGGCCGGGATAAGCGCCTTGTTTGGCGCAGATTTCTACCCGCCGTTCCTTGTCGATCCGGCTAATGGAGACCACGTTTTGTACGGCACCGATGTCCTCAACGAGACCACCACGGCGGGCGATTCCTGGTCCCAGATCGGTGTCCCTGGGAGTGCTAACTTCAATAACAATGCCACCCCCGTGGACTCGATCGCGCTAGGGGGCGGGGGAGCGAACCCGGTGTACATCTACGCTGCTACTGGCGGAGATGGCGCCCCAAGCAGCCAGATTTTTGTCACCACCAACGATGGAGGTACCTGGGCGGAACGCGACACGGGGATCAGCGGCCACGTGCACGAGATCGATGTGGACCCGAACGACATCACAGGCCAGACGGCTTATGCCGTAATCAACACGTTCGGAGGCGGCAGCGGACAGGTTTTCAAAACCACCAACGGTGGAGGAAGCTGGACCAACATCAGCGGGAATCTGCCGCAGATACCGGTCTGGTCGCTGAAAGTGGATACGGACGCGAACCATACCGTTTACGTCTCCACCGAGACCGCGGGAGTCTTTTCCTCCACTAGTCCGTACTCGACCTGGACCACCTTCGGTACGGGATTGCCCAACGCCGAGGGAAAGGATCTGGAGCTGAACCGGTCCTTGCACATATTGGCGGTGGGCACCCACGGGCGCGGCGCATGGGAGGTTCTGACTTCTTCCCAGGCAGCCGCCGTGACCAACGTGACCTCGTCCACCGCCAACGGTACGTATGGTCTCGGAAAGGCGATTTCGATCCAGGTGACTTTCAGCGCCTTGGTCAACGTGACCGGCACTCCGCAACTGGCGCTGAACTCCGGCGGAACGGCCGGCTACGCTTCGGGTACCGGTACCGCCACCCTGACTTTCACGTACACGGTGGCGGCGGGACAGAACAGCGCCAAGCTGGACTACAGCTCGACGGGCGCGCTGACGCTCAACGGAGGCACCATCAATGACGCCGGCAGTAACCCCGCGGTCCTGACACTGCCCGCGCCGGGAGCCGCCGGGTCGCTGAGCGCAAACAAAAACATCGTGATCAACACTTCGCCGCCCACGATCGTATCGCTCACCCCGGTCAACGGAAGCGGTAATACGACCTTCACGGCGACGGTTTCCGATCCGCTCGGCTACAAGGACATCGACCTGGTCTATCTTCTGTTTAACACCAGCATCAACTTGCACTACGGTTGCCTGGTGGCCTACGACAACCAAAACAATTTCCTGCTGCTGTATAACGACGCCGGCACCGCGTTGGTGCCCGGGACGCTCACCCCTGGCGTCGGAACGGGAAAGCTGAGCAACACGCGCTGCCAGATCAGCGCGGCAGGTGCCAGCGTCAGCGGCGTAGGGAACAATCTTTCTTTCTCCGTGCCTATCACATTCCTGGGCGGTTTTATCGGAACCAATAACGAGTATCTGTACGCGGTCAATTTGGAATCCCAGAGCAACGGCGGCTGGTTACTGGAGGGAACCTGGGGCGGCAATCCCGACGTCGCTCCGACCATTCCAACGAGCCAGTTCAGCGGCACGGGATCGCCACACACGTTTAGCTTCGCCTTCTCAGATACGAGTTCGGGCGAGAATATCAGTCTGGCCTACGTCGTGTTTGCCGAAAATCTGACTTTGACTAACGGATGCGTCCTGGCGTATTCCTCAGGCGCGAACTTGATCTACCTGTTGAATAATGCCGGTACGGGATTGGCGGGGTCGATCACGCCCGGCCAGGCCGGTACGGCTTCCAACAGTCAGTGCACCATTGCCAGCGGCGGCACGGTTACGGTGGCAGGAGCGAGTCTAACAGTTCCAGCGACCGTTACCTTCGGAGCCACCTTCGGCGGACTGAAGAATGCATGGGGCTACGCGCTCAGTTCAGGGGGTAGCAACAGCGGTTTCGTGCTTATGGGCTCATGGTCGGCTGCGGCGAACGTCGCTCCGGGGACGATCACGGAAACACCGCCGTCGGGCTCTGGTGACGGCCCCTACACGTTCTCGGTCACGTACTCGGATGCCAATGGGTACTTGGATTTGGAAGATACGTACTTACTGGTGAATTCCACGCTGTCGAATGTCGGTGCCTGCGAAGTTGTTTATGTGCCGGCTTACAATGTGGCGTTTCTGGAGAACGACGCCGGGACAGGATTCGTAAGCGGTTCGGTGATACCGGGCGTCGCTGGCTCGCCCATCGCAAACAGTCACTGCTCGGTGTCGAATGCGGGCGCGCCAACCGGCAGCGGGACGACTCTTACACTTCCCTTGCAGATCACCTTTACGAGCTTTTCGGGCGTCAAGACGATCTATGGCTATGCGGTCGATGCGGCCGGCGCAAACAGCGGATTTCAGACGCTCGGGACCTTGACTCTGCCGTAGCCCGGAGGTTTCAGTCGCGGCGAGCGTAACGGTCGCGGATCGATGGCCGGAGGACAACGTAAGGCGGCAAGTTTTGAGACACCGCCGAAGAGGTGACCTTGCGCGCCTTCTCTTTTCTGGGCTTTGGAATTACGACGAGGCCACCCTAGTAGTCCTAGGCATGTGTCTTCCGGTACCCTTACCACCTGCTTCAACTCGTCGAACAACAGTCTGGTGCGAATCGCCCAGATTGGTGTAGGATGAAATACGGCGTCCTGTGCACAGTACTATTTCGGAGGGTTCAAATGAAGTCTTGGACCGCGAAGGGACTCCTGTTCCTACTGCAGGTTGGTGCGTTTGCGCAGGCCGTTCCCGACGACTACGTGCTCGGACCCGGCGATCAGGTTGTGGTTCGCGTCAGAGACATCGAGGAGATTGCGGATAAGCCCGTCCGGTTGGACCTTCGAGGTAACATCGATCTTCCCTTCATCGGCGTGGTTCAGGCGCGCGGCTTGACCACCCAGCAACTGAAGGGCATCATCGCCGAGCGGTTTACGCGATTTGTGCGGGATCCACAGGTGCTGGTGTCCATCGCCGAGTTTCGAAGCCAGCCCGTTTCCGTGTTAGGCGAGGTTGCAAAACCCGGGGTGCATCAGCTCGAAGGCAACAAGACGTTGTACGAGGTTTTGTCGCTGGCGGGCGGTCTTAAACCAGAAGCCGGTTATAGCGTGAAGATCACGCGCCGCAAGGATTGGGGACCTCTGCCTCTGCCCAACGCAATGGAAGACTCGACGGGCAATTTCAGCGTCGGGCAAGTGGACATTCGCGCGATCCTGGAGGCGACTCATCCGGAGGAGAACATCGTCATCAAACCCGATGACGTGATCTCCGTTCCACGGGCACGACTGGTTTACGTGACCGGTGCGGTGCGCAAAGCCGGCGGATTTGTGATGGGCGATCAGGAAAAAATTTCGGTGCTTAAGGTGATGGCGATGGCCGAAGGACTGGAAAAGTATGCCGCGCCCCAGAACTCTCACATCGTGCGGCAGAGCGCCGGCACCCGCGACGACATCGAGGTGGACCTGAAGAAGATCCTGGATGGAAAGCAGAAGGATGTGGAAATGCAGCCCGACGACATTCTGTTCATTCCCACCAACGCCGCTAAAGGAGCCGTTATGCGCAGCCTGGAGGCAGCGGTTCAAATCGGCACAGGTGTGGCGATTTACAGGATTCCATGAACCCCCAGGGGCCCCCTCTCAGACTACCGCCTCCCAGTGTTCCGCCCGTGCTGGTTTCGCACGGCTTCGGGGCTCCGACGCATGGCTCGTCGTGGTACCACGAATCCACCGGATTCGTTGAAGCCCTGCGATTGCTGGGCCGCCATAAAGGTTCGCTGGTACTGGTCACCGTTTTGGGCGGCGCCCTAGCGGCGCTCTTCTCGTTCCTCCAAACCCCCGTGTACCGTGCGCGGGGCTCGCTCGAAGTGCAAAATCAGAACGGCGACTTCATGAACAGCCGTCAAGTGGATCCCAACGCACCGGCGATCAACGATTCAGCGGAAGCTTTCTTGCAGACTCAGGTCAAGATTCTGCAGTCGGAACCCGTGACGGACCGGGTGATCGAGAATATGCAGGCCCAAGGCCTGGGGCGCTCGGTCCCCGCTACTGGCCTCGGGAAATGGGTGGCGTTCCTCCAGATCGACGCTGGGGGCCCTGAGCAGCGCCAGGCACCGGCGCTCAAAGAAATCGTTAAAAGTCTGGAGGCGCGGGTGGCCGGGCAAACGCATATTGTGGAGATCTACGCGCAATCGCCGGATCCCGCGCTTGCGGCTACGTTTGTCAACATGCTGGAGCAGGAAATGATTCAGCAGAATCTGACCGCCCGGTTTGACTCCTCGCAGGAAACCAACCAATGGCTCGCCCAGCAACTGGGAGACATGAGGACGCGGCTGGAGCAGTCGGAAGACGCGCTGCAAGCCTACGCCCGTAAAACGGGTCTATTGATCACCGGAGAAAAGGACAACATCTCCGAGGACAAGCTCCGCGAAGTGCAAAACGAATTGTCCCGAGCTCAAGCGGATCGGATCATGAAACAATCGCGCTACGAGATCGCCGCGAAAAGCACTCCGGAGACTCTGGCCGATGTACTGAGCGACGCTACACTTCGCGACTATCAAACGCAAATCACGGCGCTGCGCCGGCAGCTGGCCGAGGCGAACGCGACCTATACTCCGGAGCATTACAAGGTCACCCGGATCGAAGCGCAACTTGCCACCGTGACCACCGCTTTCGCGGCGAAGAGCGCCGCTATCCTGGGGCGCATTCAAAACGACTACGCCGAGGCGCAACGCCGGGAAGATCTGCTCGCGAAGTCTTACGCCCAGCAGGCGGGCGTGGTCACCACAGAATCGGAGCAGACCATTCGTTACAGAATTCTCAAGCGGGAAGTGGACAGCAACCGGACGCTGTATGAAACGATGTTGTCCAAAGTGAAGGAGTCAGGGATGCTGGCCGCGCTCCGCGCCAACAACATCCGTGTGGTGGAGCCGGCCAAAGTACCCGAGAAGCGTTACAAGCCTAGTTATGCCATGAACATCGGGCTGGGCTGCCTTACCGGTTTACTGTTCGGCGCGGCCTTTGCGGCTTTTCGCGAGCGCGCCAACCGGAACGTCCAGGAGCCGGGCGAATCGCGGGCTTACCTGAACCTGCAGGAGCTCGGCGTCATCCCTTCGTTGGCCTTGAAAAGCCCTCGCGGCAAAAAGTGGTTGGCCGCGACCGGGCGCCCCTTGCTGTCGCCCGCCTCCGGGGGAGGGTCCCCGTCCTACAAGCCGGAATTGGCAAGCTGGTTTCATGGCCGTTCCATGGTGGGGGAATCCTTCCGCTACGTGCTCGCCTCGCTGGAATTCTCCAAATCCTCCGAGAAGCGGCCTAGAGCCGTGGTGATTACCAGCACCGGGCCGGCCGAGGGCAAATCCACGGTAACCAGCAATCTGGCGATCGCGCTTTCGGAAACCGGTGCGCGCGTGCTGCTGATCGACGCCGATCTCCACAAGCCCCGCCAGCATGAAATCTTTGGCATGTCCAATGAGCCAGGCTTGCTCGATTTCCTGGCTCCGGAACAATCCAGAACCGAATCGGCATTTATCCGTGAGACCGCTATTCCCGGCCTCTTCCTGCTTTCGAGTGGCAGCCGGAAGCCCACGGACGAACAGGCGCCCACTTCTTCCGTGCGGCATCTCAATTCGCCGCTCATATTGCAGTTGCTTGACCGGTGCCGGGAGAATTTCGACACGATCCTGATCGACACTCCGCCGGCCTTGCAGATCTCCGATGCCCGCGTCCTGGGCAGTATCTCAGACGGCATCATCCTGGTCCTGCGATCGGGAGAAACCTCGCGTGATGCCGCGGCTGCCATGGTACACCGTTTTGCGCAGGATGGACTGAACGTCTTGGGAACCATCTTGAATGATTGGAGTCCTCGGAAGTCAGCGGCGAGCTACTACCGTGGTTACTACAAACAATATCGAAGCTACTACCAATAGCTCGGCCGGCGACCCGCTGTTTTCAGGAGCGCGGTTGCGCCGGAATGCAGTATGGATGCTCGCGGGCAATGCGATTTACACCGCCTGCCAATGGGGGATGCTGGTCGCGCTGACCAGATTCAGCGGTACGGAGGGCGTCGGCCAATTTGCGCTGGCCTTTGCGGTGACCGCACCCATCTTCCTGCTCACCGGGTTGCGTCTTCGCGCCGCACTGGTCACCGACGCGCGACATGAGTTTAGCGGCGCGGATTTTGCTTTCCTCCGTCTCGGTTCCAACGCAGCGGCGTTCCTTTTGCTGGGTATTTACGTGCTTTGGACCGGCGCGTCCTGGTCCCTGACCCAGTTGATTTTGCTGGTCGGATTGGCCAAAGCCTTTGAGGCCGGCAGCGACCTGATTTACGCCGGCTGGCAAAAGCAGGGGATTCTCGACCGGGTGGCGCTCTCGATGGCCCTTCGTGGAGCGGCGTCTCTCGTGGTATTTACGGCGGTTGTCGCGACGGGCTACGGGGCTCGGGGCGGTTGCTGGGCCCTGGCATCCGTTTGGGCCTTGGCGTTTCTTTGCGATCTGAGCCGGGCGAATCGCTTTCGTGGATCCTGGCAAGGCGTGCGATGCAGGAGTTTGCTGTGGAAGACGCTGCCCTTGGGGTTGGGCGCCATGTTGGCGTCGCTGCAGGCCAATGTTCCTCGCTTTTTCGTGGACCGATATCTAGGCGCCACCCAATTGGCTCTATTCGCGGCGGCTGCGTGGCCGGCGTTGGCTGGAAATCTCGTGGTTAACGCCGTGGCTGAATCCGCCTGCGCGCGGTTGGCGCATTGCCACGCCTCTGCCGGGCACGCGGGCTTCGCGCGGCTGCTGGGCAAGATGTCGTTGGCCGGCTTTGCGCTGGGCATGGCGGGTGTCGCGGTTGCGGCACTCGCGGGAGAGCGCCTTCTGGGGCTCTTTTATCCGGCCGCGTATGCGAGCGCATCCCAGGTCTTCGTGATCCTCATGCTCGCCGCGGCGCTGGCTAACGTGGCGTCCTTTCTACACTACGGGATGGTGGCAGCACGGCGTTTTACGGGCCAGATGACGGTGCTGGTAATCACCTCCGCCGCCACGCTGATCGCTTGTGTAATCCTGATTCCCCGCTGGGGACTCAACGGAGCCGCGGCAGCCGTCGGTGTAGCCATGACGGTACAGATCGGCGCCAGCATGGCCGCGTTGCGCCGGGAACTTCTGGGAGTGTCATCTGCCGAATGACAGCTTGGCCAGTCCCCATTCCAGCCCCTCTAGCCGCTACCAGGGACGCGGCCAGCGCCACACGCCTGATCCTTTCCGCGCTCGCCTGTCTGGCGGTTCTCGCTGGATTGATGATCTCCGACGATCAATTTCAGCACTGGTTTGTTTTCCCGGTGTTTCTCTGCGGGATCCTGGTGGCCGTGGACGCGCTCGATTGGCTGAGAGGCGCGTTAGATTTCTACGATCCAGCGGGGCTGATCGGCCTTGCGGGAGTATACTTCTTCTTTCTCTCGCCTCTGCTGGTGGTTTACTACGACCACAAGCTCATGTACTTGCCTGACCAACCGGAAGACTACCGGAATTGGCTGGGCGGGATGGCGGTCTTGAATGCGTTCGGCTTGCTAGTATACCGGTACGCGCGAAAGGCTGCGGCAGCCTGGATGCGTCCCCGCATGCGGTCGGCGTCTACTCTGGATCTGCACCTGTTTTGGCCCCTCCTGGGGCTTCTGCTCGCCGTGTCTTTCGGCGTTCAGCTTTTTGTGTACGCTTCGTTCGGGGGCATCGACGGTTACGTCAACGCCTATATGGGGCTCCTGTCGGGAAAGGATGCCTTTCGCGGCACCGGCTGGATTACGCTGGTGGCCGAAAGTTTCCCGATGCTGGCCATGATGGGTTTCGCCGTCGTCGCCCGGCGCTTCCAAGTTTTGCGGAGTGGGGCGGTGATTGCGCTGGTGCTCACCCTGCTGCTGGTCTTACAGATCTTTTTCGGGGGGCTGCGCGGGAGCCGAAGCAATACCATTTGGGCGCTTCTGTGGGCTGCTGGGATCATTCACTTTTACGTGCGCAGATTGCCCCGTTGGACCGTCCTGGCCGGTATGGGCGTTTTGCTGGTCTTTGGCTATCTGTTTGCCTTCTACAAGAATGTGGGCGCGGACGCTATGGACGTTCTTACCAGCAGCGACGCCCACCTGGAATTTGCGCGGAAAACCGGCCGCAACATGGAGATGCTGCTGGTTAGCGATTTCGGGCGCGCCGATGTACAAGCCTTCCTGCTATGGAAGATGTGGACCGAACCCGAAACGATTTCGTACGCGTCGGGCCAGACCTACGTCGGCGCGGCCTGCCTGTTGATTCCCGCAGCTCTGTGGCCCGACCGTCCACCCGGCAAAGTCAAGTGGACCACCGAAGCCGAATACGGACCCGGAAGCTTTACGAACGGCCCCATCTTTTCCACTCGAATCTACGGGCTCGCCGGGGAGGCGATGCTCAATTTCGGACTGGTGGGGGTGCCGCTCGCGTTTGCGGCACTGGGCTGGATTGTGGTATTCCTGCGGCGATTCGCGGAACGGCTAGGCACGGATGACCCTTTGCGCATGCTCGCGCCTTTTCTGATCAACGGGTGTGTTCTTGCGCTGTTGAACGATTCCGACATTCAGATGGTGTACCTGGTGAAGAACGCCACCTTACCCGCTTTGTTGATCGCCGCATGTTACCGCCAGCGGCGGGTCAGCCGAGTCCGGGTCGAAGGAGCCTTGGTTTCAGGTGGTGCAACTTGAGGGTACCTGCGGCCTTGCCCTTGCTTTCGGAGTATTGAATGGACCTTCTTTACGTGCTGGACTACCGGTTCTATCGCTCGGCAGACGGGCGGATTTGGACTGCGTCCAGCTACGCGGAGAGCTTCTGGGAACGCTACCTGACGGTGTTCGATCACGTGCACGTCATTTCCAGGGCACTGGAGATCGGACAACCGGAAAAGGGGTGGCAGCGCGTCGATGGCCATCGCGTGAAGGTTCATGTGGTCCCCTTCTATCGCGGTCCTGAGCAGTATGTGTTGCGGTTCCGCGCCGTCCGCCGGGCGATGGAGCAGGCGCTCGACCGCGAAGGCGCGGTGATTCTGCGGATTCCGTCCCAGCTGGCCACATGCGCCGAGTCAATTTTAGAACGCACCAAGCGGACGTTCGGAGTGGAGGTAGTGGGCGATCCGTGGGAATCGCTCGCGCCGGGCTCGGTGCAACATCCCTTGCGGCCTCTATTTCGCTGGCACTACGCGCGGAATCAAAGGCGCCAGTGTAAAAATGCGCTGGCGGCATCCTACGTGTCGGCCCATCTCCAGCAGCGCTACCCTCCCGGGGACGGGCACTTCCAAACGGTTTGTTCGGATGTCTATCTGCCCGCCGAAGCTTTTGCGGGCACGCACGCTCCGCGGTCCAGCAGCGCGCCCTTACGGATTGTTACAGTAGCCAGCCTCGAACAGGCCTACAAGGGAATCGATACTTTGCTGGAGGCTGTCGCCGCGCGCGTGGCCTGCGGAACGGATCTCCACTTGAGCGTCGTGGGTGACGGCAAATACCGCGCGGCACTGGAAGCGCGCGCGGCTCGGCCCGATCTTGCCGGGCGCGTGGAGTTTCTGGGACAACTTCCGGCCGGGCAAGCCGTCAGGGATGTGCTCAGCCGCGCCACGCTAGTCGTCTTACCTTCGCGGACGGAAGGCATGCCGCGCGCGCTGCTCGAAGCCATGGCCTTGGGTTTGCCGTGCCTGGGAACGCGAGTCGGCGGTGTTCCCGAAGTTCTGCATCCCGAAGATACGTTTCCTCCCAATGATGTGCACGCGCTGACCGCTAAACTGCTGGAAGTGACAGGCCGGCCGGACCGGCTCGAGGCAATGTCCCAGCGGAACTATGAAATGTCCTTGGGGTTCCGCGAGCAGATTCTACGGCTGCGGCGCGATTCGTTTTACAGCTTCTTAAGAGCAAGCGTTTCGGCTGCTTTGCGATCCGATCTAAGCTGCGTGGATCCGGGCCTGCCGTGGTGGAAGCGCCCCTTGGACGTCATCGGCGCTTCCGCTCTTGCTATAGTCACGCTTCCACTTTGGCTGGGCGCGGCGGCCTGGATCCGTGTTCGTCTGGGTTCGCCAGTTTTGTTCCGGCAACCGAGGGCGGGCCGCGGCGGCCGGGCGTTCGTGCTATATAAATTCCGCACGATGAGAGACTCGACTGGCGCGCGAGGCCAGCTACTGCCCGATGCAGAACGGTTAACTCGTTCCGGTCGTTGGCTGCGGAGACTTAGCATCGACGAGCTTCCGCAACTCTGGAACGTACTGCGCGGGGACATGAGCCTGGTGGGGCCGCGCCCCCTCTTGCTCGAGTACCTGCCTCTGTATTCGGATGAGCAGCGCCGCCGGCATGAGGTAAATCCGGGGCTTACCGGTTGGGCGCAGATTCACGGGCGAAATGGACTCTTGTGGCCACAGCGTTTCGAGCTGGACGTGTGGTACGTGGATCACCAAAGTCTGGCGCGCGATCTCCAAATCCTGGTCGCAACGGTGGGAAGCGTCCTCCGCGGAGGTGGAGTAAGTCAGCCCGGCCACGCGACCATGACACCCTTTGACGGAGCGTCAAGAAACTGATGCGCGTCTTGCATTTGGTGAAGACGGCTGACGGCGCTGCCTGGGCGCTGTGGCAGGTGGCAGAACTCGTGAAACTGGGTGTAGACGTTCATGTCGGTTTGCCGAAACAGCCGGGACAGTGGTCGCAGGGGTGGGAAGCCAGCGGCGCGACGCTGCACTTCGCGGACCTCGATGTTCCCGTCCGCAGACCATGGCGACTGGCCCAAGCGTGCGGCGAACTTCGAAATCTAGTGGAGCGCATCCGCCCCGATCTGATTCATTCGCACCATGTCGGAACCACCATGGTGATGCGCTTGGCATTGGGCCGGCAGCATCCCATGCCGCGCATTTTCGAGGTCCCCGGGCCCCTGCACCTGGAACATGCCCTCTACCGGCGGTGGGACATTCAGTCGGCGGGGCCCCGCGATCATTGGATTGGAACGAGCCGTTGCATTTTGAAGCATTATGGCGCGGCCGGTATTTCCCCAGACAAATTGTTTCTCGCGTACTCCGGGATTCCCGTCGAAACATTTGCCGACCGACGCACCGGCGCATTGCGCCATCGCCTGGGAATTTCGGACAGCCAAATCATGGTAGGTAACATCAGCTACCTGTACGCACCGAAATTCTATCTGGGACAAACGAGAGGGCTCAAACTTCACGAGGACCTGATTGACGCGCTTGGCATCGTCACTCGCCAGCGTGAGGATATTGTAGGAGTGCTGGCGGGCGGCCCCTGGAACGGTGCTGAGTGGTACGAGTCGAACCTCCGCCGCCGGGCTAAGCGCGCCACCCGCGTTCTGATGCCGGGCCATCTCCCGCATGAAATGGTGCGCGGCGCGTGGGCGGACTTTGACTGCGCCATTCATGCGCCGCTTTCCGAAAATTGCGGTGGCGTTTTGGAACCGATGCTGGCCGGAGTTCCGACGATTGCAGGCCGCGTGGGGGGATTGGGGGAACTGGTTCGCGACGGACTCACCGGAACAACCGTGCCGGTCCGTCGGCCGCGCGAGCTTGCCAAGGCCATTCTGGATGCCGTTGACGATCTTCCCCGCCGCCGCGAATGGGCGAGAAACGGCCAAAGAGTCATCCGCGAGATGTTCGACGTGCGGCGAACCTCCGGTGAGGTTCATGCGGTCTACCGCCATGTGCTGGATCCGCGTGAGCCTGCTCCGCTCCAGTTTGCGTGGGATGAAAAGGACGTACACTTTGCACAGGAATCGCCGAAGGTAACGGCATGAAGCGGATCATTGTTTTCGGCGGTTCGGGACAAGCGCATGCGGCCATCGATGTGCTGGAGGAAGCCGGAGACTGCGAGATCGCCGGCATCCTCGACGACCGTCTGGAAACTGGTTCCCAAGTGATGGGGTATCCGGTGCTGGGACGCATCGATGACCTTCCTCGGGTCATGGCGGAGGAAACCGTCGATGGGGGCCATATCGCGATCGGCGACAACTGGACCCGGGGGCGAATCGCCGCCAAAGTAGAACGGGCCGTTCCAGGATTCGATTTCGTCAACGCGATACACCCGTCGGCGATTGTGTCCCGCCATGCCCGTTTGGGGCGCGGCTTGCTGGTGATGGCCGGGGCGATCATCTGCTCCAAGTGCCAAGTGAACGACTTCTGCGGCGTCTGGACGGGCGCATCGCTCGATCACGACGGCACGATGGATGCATGCTCGAGTTTGGCACCAGGCGTGGTGACGGGCGGCAATGTACGCGTTGGCGCCTACAGCGCCGTGTGCCTTTCCGCCGGAATCGTGCACGGGGTTAGCATCGGTACGCACACTGTGGTGGGCGCAGGTTCCATGGTGCTGGACGATCTGCCGGACTATGTTGTTGCATACGGCAATCCGGCCCGCGTCATCCGGAAACGCTGTGAGGGAGACTCTTACCTGTGAGATCGGACATTCCATCTGTGAACGGCCAAACGTCCGTCGAAAGCCCGTCCGAACGATTGCGGGTCCGCTTTGTGCGGCCGGATTTGCCACCCCTGGAAAGCGTCCACGCCCTTTTCCGGGAGAGCTACGAGCAAGGGATCTTGACCAATGGCCCCCTAGCCGCCAGGTTCGAGGACGCGGCGGCGGAACGCTTAGGCGTGCGTCATTGCGTGGCCGTTTCGAGCGGCACCAGCGCGCTGATGCTGACGTTTCGCGCCCTGGATCTGCGGGGCGAGATTGTGCTGCCCAGCTTCACATTTTTCGCCACGGGCCACGCGGCGCTGTGGAACAATCTGCGTCCTGTGTTCGCCGATTGCCTGTCCCGCACCTGGACCGTCGACCCGGCCGACGTGGAGAGTAAAATCACGACCAAGACAGCGGCCGTGGTGGGCGTTCATGTTGGCGGCAATCCCTGTCACGCCCAAGAGCTGGAACGAATCTGCGCCAGTGCGGGAATCAAGCTGGTCTTCGACGCGGCGCACGCGTTTGGGAGCACGTATCGCGGCCAGGCCGTGGGAGGGTTCGGCGACGCGGAGACTTTCTCGCTCACTCCCACCAAGACGCTCGTGTGCGGGGAAGGAGGGTTGGTTTCCACTAACGACACCACCTTGGCACGACGCTTGCGAGCTGCGCGCAATTACGGCGACACGGGAGCCTACGATCCGGAACATCTGGGCCTGAACGCCCGTTTTCCGGAGTTTAACGCGGCCATGGGACTTGCGGGTATGGCTCTGGTCGACGCCAAGATCCGCAGGCACACTGAGATCGCGGAGGCCTACCGCCGGCGGCTGTCGGGACTTCCCGGCGTCCATTTTCAAACTATCGAAGACGGCAACGCGAGTACGTTTAAAGATTTCTCGATCCTTATTGATCCTGGCGCTTCGAACACCTCGCGCGATGAGGTCGCGGCCGCGCTGGCGGCGGAAGGCATCGAAACCAGGAAGTATTATTCGCCGGCCATGCATCAGCAGCGGCTCTATCGCCAATACGCTGACCAGGGCGCGGGCACTCTCCCGGTCTCCACGCGCATAGCCGCGTCAGTATTGAGTCTTCCGATCTATCCTTCGCTCCCGAGTGAGGCGATCGAACGGGCCGCCAGCGTTATCGAAAAGCTCCTTGACGGCCGCCCTCGCAAGTGACACGGCCCCATGGGCGAATCGAATTGGTTTCGCGCAGTTACCTCCAGCACAAGTTGGCGGCCGTTGTGCGCAACAGCCGGATGGACGATCGCTCTGGCCTTCCTTGTTTTCCGCTATGGTGGCGTCCTCGCGCGAGATTGGAACATTGCCGCATGTGGGATCGCGGTCATTGCACTGGGTCTTGCCGTTTTCCCGGGGCGCACCAACCCTCCGATCCTGGGGCCCGGACGGAGCCTGGCGTGGCTGATCGTTCTTTTATGCGCCTACACGACCTTCCAGATGATTCCACTTCCATCCGGTTTGGTAGCGGCGCTCTCGCCCGCGCGCTTCGAGCTTACGAGCGCGACGAGGTTCTTGGGCGGCTCCGAGGCTTTCGTCGCCCTGAGCGTGGCACCCAGTTCGACGCTTTCTCAGCTCTTGCATTTCCTGGGCTACGCAGTCATCTTTGTGAGCGTCCACCACCTGGCGCGGCAATGGACCGGCTCGGTTTGGTTCACGGTCTTTCCTCTGGTTTTGGTTGGCGTCTGTGAATCGGCCGCCGGCCTGGTACAAGCGGCCGCAGGCGTGGCTTCCCACGGCACCTACATCAACAAGAATCACTTTGCGGGCATGCTGGAGATGATTGTGGCGTTCCCGGCGGCCTACGGCTTGAGTCGGCCGCGAGGTTCGCACAGGCGAGTTCGCGTCGTCGCGGCATTTGCGTTGGCGGCGGCTATCGCCTTAGCGATTGCGTTCTCTACTTCGCGCAGTGGGATCATCGCAGGGGCCTTAGCAATTTTCGTAACCGCCTCCGTCATGGGCGCCAGGCGGCCCGCTTTTGTTTTGACCGCCGCTGCCGCCGGAGTCGCCGTGGTTGCGGTGACTCTTGCCGCGTTGCCCATCGAAGGGGTTGACGCTGTCCGTCCAGCGATCTGGAGGGACACGCTGAGCCTGATCCGGGCGTTCCCCATTACCGGTTCCGGACTGGGAACTTTTGAAACTGCCTTGTTCCGCTACAAGACAGCAGCTCCACTGTATACGGTGGACTACGCTCACAATGATTATTTGCAGCTGCTCGCGGAACTTGGTGTGACTGGATTTCTCATGCTGGCGGCGGCAGCCATCGGAGTGGTGTGGAAGGCGGCGGCAATCGCGCGAGCATCTCTGAACGCCCAGACGAAAGCAGTCGCGGGCGCTGGACTAGGCGCGTTTGCCGCCATCGCGCTGCACAGCATGACGGATTTCAACCTCTACATTCCGGCGAATGCTATGACTCTGGCGTGGATCGCGGGCGCCGTTCTAGGAGTTGACCGCCGGGCCGGTGCCGCTAGGCGGGAGGAATGCTGAAGGCATTCACCATCGTCGCCGCGCTGGCGTTGGGCGTAGCGAGCTGCGCGGCGCTGCTCGGCTTTGATCCGGTAGCGGCCATGGGACCGGATCTTCCGGCTCGACTGGGTGAGCAAGTTCTGCGCGGGGCGGGCGCGGGAACCCCCGCCTCGGCCGTGGCGCTCTATATTTCTGCGCTCCAGCGTGATCCCGCCTCGCCCTATCGCTGGACCGACCTCGGCAATGCGCTGTATTCGGAGGGCGATTCGATGCGCGCGGCGGCGTGTTTCACGCGAGCTTTGCAGCTCGGGCTTCGAATTCCGGAAGTGCTGATGCGAGTGGCGGAGTTCGATTTTGCGCAATCCCGCCCGGCGGAGGCATTCGCGGCTGCTGCACGGTTGGTGAGCCTGGATCCGTCCTTTGAAGAGCCGGTGTTCCAAATGTACGATTGGCAACAGTTGCGGGTCTCGCAGGTTCTCGAAGCCGGCATCCCGGAAAAGCGCATCGCGCTACCGTATTTCGAGCACCTGAGGAAAGCCGGTGCGCCAACGCAAGTCGCCGCAGCTTGGCAGTGGCTAACGGCGCGGTCCTGGGCGACGCCGCTCCTGGCGCGGGGCTACGTCGAAACGGAATTGCAGTCTGGGAAATTTGAAGCCGCCGCCACGGCCGCGTCGGTTTTTCTGAAGCCACTCGATCCAGGCTTCTTGAACCCCTCGTTGGTGTTCAACGGAGGTTTCGAACTACCGCCTGACGGTTCTCCGCTGGCTTGGACCATGTTTCCCTTCGATGGAATCGCCGTGGAGCGGGATACCAGCACGGCTCATTCGGGCGCCGCGAGTCTCCATTTGCATTTTGCGAATGCGGGGAATGCGCTTTTCGGACACGTCCTCGAGCGGTTGTATCCGCGTCCCGGACGCTGGCGGGCGCGCGCGTTCATCCGCACACTCGACCTCACCTCAGGCGAAGGGGTCCGGCTGCTGATTTCCGATAGTGACCTGCCTGATCGCTTGTACATTCAAACACCCGCGGTGGTGGGAACACGCGATTGGACGATGGTGGAAACCACGTTCGCCGTTACGCCGGCCACGCACGAATTGAAGCTTCAGATATTTCGACCGAAGGCCGCTGGCTCGGATGGCGTTATCCACGGAGATGCTTGGATCGACGACATATCCGTCGTGCCGGAGTGATGGTCTCCCGTTGAGGCGAAATCTCAGCGCCGGGGCCCGTGTGAGAAGTTGGCCGACGCTTGAGGCTAAGGTGCCTGATGTCAGCCATTAACGGCTGGCCCAACGGATCCAGGCAGCCTAGCACGGACTCTTGAACTTTTTGAAGCCGTTGCTCGCGTTGCCCTAGTACTTACTTGCATAAATCAGAGTAAAAGGATTTGGGCTTGGACTGGTGGACGACGGCCTTGGTCCATTCAAATGGCGCGGCTTTCGGATTGTAGGCCTTGACGAAGGCGTCGATGGCGTCCCT
>Ga0209517_10004152_pt1 | contig 19230 bp, 10 predicted proteins | sample PeaSoiMetSII2010_FD_187695 | JGI IMG/M metagenome (GOLD analysis project Ga0209517, IMG submission 187695) | Peat soil microbial communities from Weissenstadt, Germany - SII-2010 (SPAdes) (version 2) | ecosystem: Environmental > Terrestrial > Soil > Wetlands > Peat | place: Germany...
GCGCTCACCCACGCCACCTCCGACGTCTCGTCGCTCGGCGCCGGCGAGCCGCCGGCCGCCCGGGCGGTCAGCACGATCGAGAACTCCTGCCGCACCTCGCCGTTGCTCGTATACAAGATCACGTGCCCGGGGTCGGTGTAAATCCCGGACAGCCCGGTGATCTGGCACTCGATCCCGGACTCCTCCCTGGTCTCCCGGACCGCGGCCTGGGCCAGCGACTCGCCCAGATCGACCGCGCCGCCCGGCAGCGCCCAGTTCCCGTTATCGCGGCGGCGGATCAGCAGCACCTCCCCCGCGTCGTTCGCGACCGCGACGTTGACCGACGGCACGATGCTGTTCGCCGGCGGGGCGGCCGGGTCATGGAGATAGTCGATCCTGCGCGCCACGCCTAATCTCCGGGCACCGGCACCGGCACCGGCACCGCCGCCGCCCAGACCCGGTCGAAACTGGCCAGGTACGTCGACGCGATCTCCCCGCCCGCGACCTTCCGCAGATGCCACACCGGCGACCGGGACGCCGGAGCGCCGTACACGTGGGTGTTGACCAGCAGCTGGTCATCACCCCGGTAAATCGAGTTGTACAGCACCGTCCGGTGGAACCTGAACTCGGTGTTCCCCAGGCTCCGCAGCCCCCGGTACAGCACCAGCGCGTTGCGGACCCTCGCCGCCAGCGCCTGATCCACACCCTCATCCGCGCCCCGCTCCGCCACCTGCGGGCTATCCGGATCACCCAGCAGCACCCGCACCCGCACCCCCGCACCCGCCTTCGCCGCCAGGATGTCCTGCAGGTCCGCGTCCTCCGCGAGGAACAGGCCCGAGTACACCAGCACCCCGATCTCGGACTCCGCCTGCCCGAACAGCCGCTGCCAGGCATCCTTCGGCACCCCGGACCGCCGCCCGTACACGGCGACGACCTCGCTGTCCGACGCCGCCGCGACCTGATCCCGCGACAGCGCGTCCGGCCACAGGTACGCCTCATCGACCCTCAGCCGCGCCGCGACCGCGTAACGATACTTCCGGTACGGAGTCCGGCCAGCGATCCACCGCTCGACGGTCTTATGGTCGACCCCGAGTTCCTCACCGAGGGCTGCCAGCGTGACCCCGCGCTCCAGAAGCGCGGTACGCAACCGTTCGTTAGGCATGCACCAGGCCGGGTCTGCGGGACGTCTAGGACGCCATCACCCTAGCCGGGACGTCTCCCACCCGTCCAGCAGCGCGGTACCGGCGTCCGCACGCCCTGGCGCACCCTTCCTGCTATGGAAACCCTCCTGATCGCATCAGCCCTGATCTTCGTCCTGATCTTCGCCATACCGCTCGCCATCCTGGCCATCGGCATCCGCCGCCAGGAACGCACCGGCTCCCTGACCTCCTGCCCCCGCAGCCTCAGCACCGCCCTGACCAGCCGGGTACTCGACCTGCACACCGCCAGGACACCAGCCCCCACCAGCCAGGCCCGCCGCGCGCCAGCCCTGACCCCAGCCAGCAAGGAGACCCAGCCATCATGACCGCCATTCTTGTTTCAAGGGCAGGCCGCCGCATGTCCTCATCGTCCGCCAGCACCAGGCGCCGATCCCGCCCGGTCCCTGACCGGCCATTACCCGCGCCGCGAAATGTCCGGACGCCAGCCGCCATTAAGACCGGCCCGCACGGCCAGATCGCCGACGACTGCGCGGCTGCCTGCCTCCCGGCATCGCCGCCCGGAGTCATCGGCGCCGCGGTCATCAGGGCGGCACGGCGATCGGCGCACCTATCCCAGCGCCACCTGGCCCGCATGCTGTCCGTCACCCCCGCAACCGTCCGCATGTGGGAGACCGGAACCTGCCCCCTGTTCGCCGTCCCCTACGGCCAGCTCTGCCAGCTGGCCGACGCATTTCGCCGGGCCGGGGTGTGTGTCGGACAGGACCGCAGCGACCTGATCCTCGCCGGCCAGTGCGACCTGCTGATCACAGGAATGCTCCACGGATTCGAGGACTACGCCGAACTCCCGCCCGTAGACCAGGACACCGACGACGGAGCCACCGCCCGCAGCCTGCTCCGCTGGGCGCTGACCGGAACCGTCCCAGACCAGTACCGCGCGTACGCCAGCCCGGGGCCGCTTCTGACACTTTCGGAAGCGGCGGACTTCGCGGCCATCACACGCAACCTGAACGCAGGTTCCCAGGGAACCGACCTCATCAGCTACGGCGCCACCCTCCTCGCACTTACGAGCGGATAGCACACCGCCCGGTGACGCTGCTAGCGATCGGGTCGAGCCAGAGCGCCAGGCCAACGGAGAGTACTCCCGGCCTGGGCGTTCTGCATGTTCGCGGGCATGAATACGGGGAGGCCGCGGCTGTTGCTGCCGCAGCTCGGGGACGCAGGCACTACCGGGAGCGAGGCAGGCTGTCCCGTCCTTGACGGTCTCGGCACTCTCTAGCCTGCAAGAACCGCACGGACAGGTACAGCGGTGTTGGCAAGGTTCCCGCAGGGATCGTTCCGGCCGTTCCTGATTAGGTTCCCCAGCCGCTTCTGCTAGACGTGGCAGCTGTGGCAAAGCATGGCGCGGCAGGTGGTGTCAGGACTACTGCTGAACCCGACTCAGGCGCTGTCGCTTCATGGCTGCTGCGAGCCACGCCATGCCAGCGAGAAGGGCCAGTGCCAACAGGCCGACCACGACGATCACCCATGTCCGGGAGCTGCCCTGGGCCGGCCGGACCGTTAGCACGATGGAACGGGAGAGGATCTTGCCGTGGGCAGTCTCTCCGACGGCGGAGACGACGTGCATGCCCGAGCTAGCTGCCTGCGGTACCGCGAAGGTGAGCTGGGCTGTCCCTGATGTGCTGGCGGACACGCGGCCGAGCAGGCGGGGCGCTGACTCAATGAGGAAGGTGACGAGGGATCCTGGCGTGAATCCCCGTGCGGTGATGTTTACTGACTGGCCGACGTCAGCGTTTGCGGCCGAGGAGCAGATGGTCGGACCGCAAGGTGGTTGCCGCGCTCCTTTGCTCGTGTAGCTCGCGGTCGGAGTAAGGGTGCCGGCCAGAGAATCTGCCGGAATCGCGGTGATGATGTCTGTAAGCGTCAGCTCTTTGTACAGCGCTGAGGTGGGGTAGGTGTAGCTGATCTGGATCGGATCATCGGAGCTGTCGAAGGCGAGGGTGAGCGGTGCCGCCGACAGCGGAAAGCTCCTGCCGCCCAGGATAACCTCGGCCTGGCTCCCTCCGCCCGCAAAGGCTGGCATGAACGTCAGCGAGGCCACCGCGTTCGGGATCGTGACGCCGTTCACGGCCAGGGTGACCTGTGTGGTGGTCGCGCCGTTCGTGGGCTGGGGTATCTGCGTGGGTGTCAGTTTCAGGACAGGGACGACCGTGCAGGCTACCCCGACGACGTCCTGGATTCCGCTGCTGGCGCCTTTGGGAGTCCTGATGTCCTGCGGGCTGATGGTGGAGAAGTCGGCTGCGCTGATCGCACTGGAGGGGCCGTGATCGGCGGTGATCGCATCGCCGAGCGCGCCTGCCAGCGCCTCTGCGCACTGGACCGGCAGGCCGAGGTCGGTGATCCCGGCTATGTACGCCCCGCAGGCAAGAGGGCCCGTCTCGGCTCCGAGCAGGCACACGGCCGGGGTCAGGGCAGTGGCTGCACAGGAAAGCACGGTCGTGACGGCGTCGAATGCCTGGCAGATGGTAGTCGCTGCAGCGGGCATCGAGACCGGCTGGCCTTTGGTGCCCCACCCGTCGCTGCGATACACACGCTGGCACGACGAGGTCGTGGTCGTAGTGAGGTAGGCATTGGTGTAACAGAGCCCGTCCTCGGCAGCGGACCTCGCTGGCCAGGTGATGCTCTGGCCCGCGATCCCGAGCCCGACCATGGCGTTGGTGTGGTCGCCGGGCAGCCAGTTCTCGGTCACTCCGATCGATGTGGACACTGATCCTGAGACGATGTTCACCGTGGTCGAGGCGGTCAGCGAGCCGCTTGAGGGGACCACGATAGCCGCCCCGCCCGCGTTGTCGGTCGATTTGGTGGTGCTGAACCCGCCCGTCGGGGTCGTGACATCGAACGTCACCGCGGTGCCCGCGACAGGGGCACCCGAGGCGTCAAGTACTTCGGCGACCACGCAGTAGCTGCCCTGATACGGCGTCCCAGCAGCCGCCGCGGCCGGGGGCGCGGTCGGCGTCGCGAGAGCTGTGATCAGGTGGGGTCGTGACTGGCCGGGCACTGCGCTCGCCGGACTGGTCGAGCACGCCGCTGCCGGTGGCACCGGCGGCGGGGTCGTGGTCGGAGCGAGCACATACGCGGCAACGCCCATTGAGGTGCCGCTGTTGGTCGGGTAGGTGATCCCGCTGATCGTGACAGTCTGCGCCCCGACTCCGGGGAAGGCAGCGAACATGCCGGCTGACGCGATCACGTCCGATCCGCATTCGCTGTAGGTCACGTTGAGCAGCGTGCTCAGCGGCGTGCCGCTCTGCTGGAGCAGGCCGTCGCCCTCGCCGCCGACCACGACCAGGAGCAGGTCCCCCGCAGCGGTCGTGGCGGTCACCGACGCCGACGTGCCGGTGCTGGTGGACGCCGTGACGGGTTTGCCGGTCATCTGGTATCCGGTGACAGCCAGCCCGGCCAGGGCGACGTTGGTGCTGGAGTTCGAGTTGAGTGAGGCGGAGTCACGGTGCTCCGGCCAATCGATATGGACTTGTTCCCGGAGTAGGCGGCGGTGACAGACAGGTCCTCGTTCCAGCTGATGTCCGTCAGCGGGTAACCGCCCGCGTCGGAACCGACGTAGAAGTAGTCCGACGACCCGGAAGGCAGCGACATAGTGGTCGCCGGCTCGGCCGTGCCGACGAGGCCAGTAGCGTAGGTGAACGGGGCGTTGTACGTCGGGTCAAACCCACACAACACCGGCGACGGCTCAATCGACTGGCTGTTGTTGAGCGGCCCACCGGACGGCGGCGACGTGACCGTCGGGCTCGCGTCGGCTGTCAGAGAGGCTGCGAGCGAGGAAGGAACGGCGCCCATAATTGCGGGAAGCCCGACAATCACGGCGAGCGCGAACCACCTTACAGAATGGCATGCAAGCGAGCGAGATCTGCCCCGGACGGCACATAGTGCTGGCGGCCTTCTGGTCACGATGCACCAGCGCCGTGACACGTGACGGGCAACCTGGCGATGGCATGGGAATATCGCATGAATCATCCTCACTTACGGGGATCAATCCGAGTCGTCGAAATCACGGGATATCTCGGACCTCCTACCGAGTGCGATACCAACCTGTACCAGCATGACCTACCAACTAACACCACACCATTGGTTCGCAACTTATTCAATGCGGAAGTCTGGGCTCGAACGACCACCGCAAACCTAACCGTTCTGGGCAGTGGCCTCCCGCTCGGGTCACTGCGCAATGCGTGACCTGTGCATTGAACCGGCCGCTCACGCCATGCCGTTGTGTCCGGCATCGCAACCGCCAGGTGACTTGAGTGGAACGGGATCGCCGAGCGGGATCCCAGCCGCCCTCTGCAGGCCTTAAACCTCATGACCAGCTGTGTCTCCTCGGGATCCCGGTAGACGCATTGCCCTTCCTTGTCGCCAAGGCAACGACCTACTGGTTAACCGACGACTCGTTAGAGGACTGATCGTCGATGAATTCCAGCAGTTGTTACCGACCTCGCTATCTGCACATGGACCGGCAGAGATCCGTGGAGACGGTCCGGCCGCGTTCTATCGCCACCGCTGGGCATCGAGAGACGCTCAGGGCCGTGCTGGCTCATTGCCGAGCCGGGCGATGTCGGCGATCATCGGAAGCGACGGCTTGCTACCCTCATGGATGGCCGTAGACGGTTAGTTTCGTCACAGAATGTGATTGCCAGCACGTGGCACGGCGCACCGAACCGTTCTGCGCGGCTAAGCAGCCATCCACGATAGGCCCCAGTGCCGGCACAGATCCGAGTTATCTGGTTGCCCTGCGATGATCAACGCGTCGGGCGGGCCTGCCCGGGCTTGCCGCTCCGCGAGTACCATCTCGCCATGTCGAGTTCTTACCCGCTCATGGCACTTCTCCCTGTCGATATCGTTGATTCGCTTGAGGTCGAGGGGGCCGCGGTTCGGATACCGCAGGCCCGCACTGGCGGAATTGACGCTGTTGCGATCGCCGTGTCTGCCTTGCAGATGAGTTCTGTACTTGTCACGCTCGCCCAGTCTCCCTCCGTGCTGGAGGACCTAGCCCGACGCCTGCACCTGTGGAGTGCCGCCCGAGGAGAGCAAAAGGAGCGTGCAGTAATCACGCTGAGCGTTCGAGGTCCCAAGGGGCGGGCGGAACTCGAACTGACGCGAGACACGCCGGCGGATAAGGTCGCCGAAGTGCTGAGGCTGGTGCTTGACGACAGCCCGCCGTCACCCGAAGTCGAGCAGTGAGCGAGTCAGGCTGGCGTGACACTCTCGCCGAGGAGTGGCAAGAGGCGCTCGCCCGCGGTCACGCCAGCATGGTACTGGCCGAGGCCGAGGAACTGATCCCCCTTGCCGCGCATGAGGCTGATCGGGTCTTCCTGCTCGTTTGGTCTGCCAACTGCCTCCTCCAGCTGTCCCGGTACGACGAGGCGGCCTTGCTGCTTGATCAGGCGACATCTGTCATCGACCCGCTTACTGATGTCTCATTGGCAGCATTGCTGGCCTCGGTCTTCGGCCAGCAACGGTCGATGACCGGGAATCCGTCGGAGGCGATCGAGTATTTCAAGCAAGCCGAAGAAGGGTTCACTGCCGAAAGGCAGCTGTGGAAGCGGTCGTCCGCACTAATCAACCACGCAGTCCCTCTCATCATGCTCTACAGGGTAGACGAAGCATTAGCGAAGCTGGACGCGGCCGTTGACGACGTCCACCGCTGCGATATGCCTGATTGGATGGTTACCGCGCAGCTCGCGCGGATAGCGGTCAACCGTAGTATCGCGTTGCGTGTCCTTGGCCAGGATGAAGGCATCGGCGTTCTGCTCGACGCGCTGAAGATGCTCCAGGCCAGCGATAATGCGCTGCTGAAAGGCACAGTGCTTCTGAATCTTGCCGTCACCTACGTTGAATTCAATCGGCATGGTTCCGCCCTCAACGCTTCCAGCGCGGCATCGACTCTGCTTTCCCAGGCGGGAAATGACGGGCTGGCTCGGCGCGCCCGCGTGATCGGCGCGAGGGCCCGCGCACGGCTGGGCTATCTCCCGGATGCCGAACGCACGCTAACGGCGCTGATCTCCGACTGGCGTGACGACGGCTGCGCTGCACCGCCACTGTGGCTGACCGAAGCGATCGAAACGCTGGTAAGGGTGTATCAGAGCGAGGACCAGGGGGAGCAAGCAGATCAGCTCCAAGTCCGCTTCGCCGAACTGAGTGCACGAAGCGTGGAACTCGACCCTTTCAAAGCATGCCTCAACCAGCTGGTCGCGCAAGTGAACAGCATGATGGCTGCCACCGACGAGGACAGGAGACGCGCCGTCCCCAATGTCAACAGGCTCATCGCCGAGCTTCGCGGACTGGCGGTGCCGCTGGCAGACGTCGCCGCCGACACTTTCACCGCCTTTGTCGACATGCTGCTGACCGGCGAGGTCGACGACACCACCGAGGCCACGCTCCACCGAGCCGCTGCATTGTCCCGGTTGCCGCAGCGGACGCTCAACAGCTTCAGAGGTGTCGCGGTACGGGACCTGAACTGGACGTCCATCCTGCTGCTCAATGCCTGCGAGCTCTACTATTGCCAGGCGGACGCACGCTCGCAGGAAAGTGAGACCTCCAGGGCCGGGTACCTCACCGCAGGCGGCCAGGAGTTGGCGGACACCATGCGGACCGCTGTCATCCAGCAGGATTGGCAGGCGCTGTTCGAGGTAATCGAGTTTGCCAGGAGCCATCCGTCCGGAGTCAGCGCCGACACTGTTGAGAGCGTGCTCCCACCGTTCCGCGACCTGGTGTCGGACCCGGTTGCTGGTGTCACCGATAGCGCCCTGGGATTGCCGCCAGTCCTTTCGGTTGGCGGAAAATCACTTGTCGGGAAGGCCGTGGGCATCACACCCCAGCTAGACCTAGACGTGCTACGGCGTGACCTTGCCGGTGATAGGTCGGTGTGGTGGTCGATGGCAGTACTCGGCCGCACCCTGTCTTGGTCGCTGTGCCTGCCCGGCGGCGTCCGCGGCGGTCAAGCCGATTTGTCCGGCGAGTTCAGCGACGCGCTCGGCCGACACCTTCGCTACCTGCCGATCGTCTTGCCAGCTGACCGACAGGCGCTCAACGCCGACGCGCCCGATTGGTGTCATTCGCTGGTCGCCCTCGCCCGCACCGCGCGTGGCCCGCTTGTGGCCGACGAGTCGCTCGCCGAGCGCTGCCTGACTGCGCTTCCCGCAACGTCACGCAGGCAAGCCATCGTCTACCTGGACGCTATCCAGGAGACCGCGTGGCTGGAAACGTACGAGGTCCTGGGGAGAGAACTGCTGCCGTCGCCGTTGCGTGACTTTCTCGTCAGGGAAACGGACGTGCGGCTGCTCGTCTCACTGCCACCGCCACTGGCGACGCTTCCGTTCTGTCTGCTCCCGCTCTCGCCCGACAGGCTCCTTCTCGAGGCGGCGACCATAGTGGTCATGCCGCCTCCCACCGTTGCCGAGCTCGCACTACGCACATCTACCGGCCCGCCGGGCAGACACATTCTGGCCATCCATGACCCGACCGGTGATCTCTCCGCCGCTCGCCCGACACCGGGAACGCTGGCCACTGCCGACATGCTGCTCACGGGCTGGTCGCAAGCAGATCACATGGGCTCGGTTGCGACACTCGGCCGCGTCACAGCTGCATTGCGATCCAGCACGGAGGAGGGCGTCCTGAGTTTCGCAGGCCACATCCATCCGGGTAGCCGTCTGCATCCAGGTTCGTCGGGCCTGGTCCTGGCACCAGATGTCCCGGGCAGCGCAGCGCCCCGCCTCACCGCCCTCGATATCCTGACCGGAAGACTGCATTTCCCGTCTCGGGTTTATCTCGGCGGCTGCGAGGGCGCCGGCTTCGGCACCGGCCTGGAGTGGTCGAGCGTCGCCGCCGCCGCCCTGCTGCGCGGTGCTTCCTGCGTTATTGCACACGGCTGGCCGGTCATTGATGATCCAAGAGCCACAAGTATCGACGACATCTGCGTCGGTATCATGCTGACCGAGCCGGACCCCGCGGCTGCCGTCCGCGAGCGCATGCATGCCATAGTCCAAGACCACCGCAGCACCGGCTGCTGGCCAATCGCCCCGTACTGGTGGGCCGGCCTGCAGGTTATAGGGAGCCCGCACGCCGTGCAGGACCGTTTAGGAAGTGACCAGGCAGACCGCCAGCGTGGCTGATGCCGCACAACACCAGCAGGCAGCGCAGGGCCGTGAACTCACGGAGCCGCTGAGGCAGACGCGCTCACCGGCCCAGCCAACCCGGATGGCACGCTTGCGAACGTGGAGTGCATGCATCGGCGACGCCGATCGGATCGACGGCACCAGGTACCAAGCCAACGGGCCCGGCCAGCCACTCTTGCGGTCCGGATGATCGTTCTGTGCACCTCACACGCAGCGAATTCGCGGTCGATTGCCAGCAAATATTCGCTCGGCGCCCCAACGGCGGCTCCGTGAGCAACGGATCTGTTAACTCTCCGTTACTGCCGTCGCGTCTTCCTCCTAACGGTGGCAAGCAGACGCCGATGGCCGCCGACACCGTGACCGACCTACTCAGCGCCGCTGTCAACGCCAAATCCGGTGATCTACCTCAGCAACGGCTGATCACACGCATTCTCATCGGACGTGCTCATTGAGCGTTGCCTGAATTACAAGTTTCGGCTTCAGATAAACGTGCCGCCAACAGCAGTCTTTACCACGGGTTCGGCCGTTATGGCCGGGTCAGCTTAGCATTTGCGCTTCTCGTCGACGGGCGAACACTGTCTTGGTCGCCGGATGGCCGCCTGTCAGAGTGCGTGGTCGCAAAAGCCTGATTCTTATAGGTAGAGCCTAACTGTATATAATCGGTAGCAAAGAGTGGACACGATAGCGAATCGGTTCTGCGAACCACGATGGCTTGCCGCAGTCATTGCGGGCCTCGCCAGCACGTTGGCCGCGTGCTCAACCTCGGCCAGCCATCTCCAGCAGCCCCGCACCTCCGCTGCGACTCCAGGTTTCGCAAGACGCTGGTCACTCAGTTCTGGCTGATTAATGCGGCGGACGGCCGGATAGGCAGCGGCAAGCCCGGTGAGTCAGATCTGATCGATGAGCCGACCGCATCGGTGATCGTGACCTCGCGCTAGGGGCGGCGCCCATCTGCCCGATGAATGCCTACAGGTCCGGATCTGCCGTGGACTGCTGAGACTGCTCGGCCGTCTCCCACTCATCGACGACGCAAGCACACGGGTGTGCGCTGGCTAGCCGACTGGCAGATTTCCGGCGACAATGGCGGGCATCCTCCATAGTCGCCGGAAGGGGCCCTTTGGTGGGCTTGTGGTCTCGGATCGGTGTCACCGCCGTGGTAGCCGCTGCGGCGGCTGTCGGGTCCTGGCAGGGCATTGAGGCTGCCGGAGCCGGGCAGGCTGCGGCGGTGGCGGTCGCCACTATCGCCGCTACGTCGTTGGTGACGCTGGGTGGTGTGTGGGCGTCCCGCGTCCGCGGTACAGACGGTCCGATGCCGCCTCCAGGGAATGTGCCTGAAGGCGGATCGCCTGGCGGATCCAGTCACGACGGAGGCGTGCCTCCCAGCTTCGCGGATCAGGGGTCCGTCGTGTCGGTTCCTATTGACCGGCTGCCCGCCGAAGTAAGAGGTCGCGAGGTTATTCTGCGTGAACTCCAGCAGCAGTTTCGCTTGGGGGGGCTGGCAGTCTTGACCGGCACTGGCGGTATGGGCAAATCCACTGTCGCCCGTGAGCTTGTCCGCCGGATGTCGGCAAAGCGGAAAGGCCTGAGTGATTCTCTGATTTGGGAAGTATCCGGGGTCTCCGTCACCAGTCTCACCGCGGGCCTCATCACGGTCGCGCGCCAGCTCGGCGCTAGTGAGGCTGAGCTCCAGGCAATTGCTGGCCCGGCTCCAGCCGGACCTGATCGCTTGTGGGAGCTCCTGACTCGGGCTCCAAAAGGCTGGTTGCTGATCATAGACAATGCCGATAGCCCTGAGATCCTGGCCGCTCCGATGGTGGCGGGGGCTGACAGCGCTCCGAAGCTGCGCGACGGTACCGGCTGGGCGCGGGTAAATCGGCGCGGGCTAGTGCTGGTGAGTAGCCGTCAGCGCGAGGAGGCATTCTGGCCGGGGCAAGCGGTTCTGTATCCGGTGACAAAACTCACGCAGGAGGAGGCTGCGAAGGTCCTGCTCGATCTGGCACCGGCGGCCGGGAATGAGGCACAGGCCAGAGCTTTGGGCCACCGCCTCGGCGGACTTCCGCTCGTCTTGTACCTTGCGGGTCGCTATCTAGGTTCTGAGTACGTGGCCGACGCCAGTTTCGCGGGGTACCTCGGTGCTTTGAACTCAGACCCAAGGGCGCTCAAGCTCATGGAGCCCGATCCAGGCGACCCTGAGCGCGTCGAACGTGCGATGGTGATGCTGACCTGGGAACTCTCCCTGAACGCCCTAGCGGACGCTGGCCTGCCGCAAGCGCGGCCGCTGCTTCGGATGCTCTCCTGCTTTGAACCAGCCCTGCCCATTCCGATCAGCCTGCTCAGGCATGACCTCCTTGACCCCCTGCTTCATGACTCGGCTGATCTGGCCAGGGGCCCCGAGACCTCTGACGTGCGCCCAGACCAAGTCCTGCGTGGACTCAGCCGTCTCGGCCTCATCGATAGTGCTCCCCTGTCCGACAAGCAGACGATGAGCATCTTGGGCCAGCAGGATGACACACCTGACCGGCCGGGTCAGCAGTCCGCGATACTCGTCCACCCGGCGATTGCTGACACCAACCGCATCTACCTGCTTGAACCTGGGCCTTCTGATCCCGCAGAGTCGCTGGTCCGGCAGACCGCCGTGACCCTCCTGGTGGCGGTGCTCGACAAGCTCATCGAGGACCGGCCGGGCGACTGGCCGGCCTTCCGCCTGCTCAGTCCGCACCTGCAGGCTCTTCTCGCCAACTCCGCGAGCAGGCTCGATGAGGACCATCTCGACACACTTGTCCGTGTCACGGGCCACGCCGCAGAGGCCTATGGGCAAATGAGATCGCCGGAGTTCGGCATCGAGCTAATTGATCTTGCCCTTAGCATTGCTCACCGGCGCGCCATGGGCCAAACCCAGACAATCCTTATCGCTCAGCAGCAACTGGCGATGTTGCTCAGACAGGTAGGGGCCGCGGCCGATGCAGAAGCGATTTACCGCGAAGTTCTTGACGCCCAGTTGCGCATTTGGCCCGCAGACGACCCCGGAAACCTGGCCATTCGCCACAATTTGGCCGGTGTGATTAGCGCTCAGCCAAACCGCCGAGACGAAGCAGAGGCCGCTCTACAAGATCTCCTCAAAGACGAGCAACGGGTGCTCGGTCCGGACGACCCCAACACGCTGTCCACCCGTCAGCAGCTGGCCACGTTGTGGTGCTTTCAGGACCGCTGGGCCGAGGCTGAGGCTGCCCTGAAAAACCTGCTACAAGACCAGAGACGCGTATTCGGTCCAGATGACCGCGCGACCCTGGCGACCCGTCATAACCTGGCGCAGGCAATACGGCTACAGGGACGAGAAGAAGAAGCCAGACCTGCATTCCGTGACATCCTCAAGGATGCATCGAGACTGTTGGGCCCAGACCATTTCCTTACCGTGACCACTCGCCAGTACCGTGACGGGGGGTTCTTGGGCATGTCATTGCTGAGCACCCCCCACCTTCGCGAGCAACTCGCGGCATCGCTGCTTGAGAAGGCCGACGGGCTGGCGGACCAGGAGCACCTGGACGACGCGGTCGCGGCCTACCGGGAACTGCTGGACCGGTTCGCCGATGACCCCGACCCGGTGCTGCGCGAGCTGACCGCGATCGCCTCGTTCAACCAGGCCATCACCCTGCGCAAGATGCAGCACTATGAGGAAGCGCTGCCGCCCGCCGAGCGGGCCGAAGCCGCCTACCGCCAGCTCGCCGAGACCACCCCCGACCGGTACCAGGACCGCCTCAGCTCCGCCCGGCGCCTGACCACCCAGATCAAGGCCGACCTGGCGAAGCCGCTGCTTGAGAAGGCCGGCGGGCTGGCGGATCAGGAGCACCTGGACGACGCGGTCGCGGCCTACCGGGAACTGCTGGACCGGTTCGCCGATGACCCCGACCCGGTGCTGCGCGAGCTGACCGCGATCGCGTCGTTCAACCAGGCCATCACCCTGCGCAAGATGCAGCACTATGAGGGAGCGCTGCCGCCCGCCGAGCGGGCCGAAGCCGCCTACCGCCAGCTCGCCGATACCACCCCCGACCGGTACCAGGACCGCCTCAGCTCCGCCCGGCGCCTGACCACCCAGATCAAGGCCGACCTGGCGAAGCCGCTGCTTGAGAAGGCCGGCGGGCTGGCGGATCAGGAGCACCTGGACGACGCGGTCGCGGCCTACCGGGAACTGCTGGACCGGTTCGCCGATGACCCCGACCCGGTGCTGCGCGAGCTGACCGCGATCGCGTCGTTCAACCAGGCCATCACCCTGCGCAAGATGGAGCAACACGAGGGAGCGCTGGCAGCCGCCGAGCGGGCCGAAGCCGCCTACCGCCAGCTCGCCGATACCACCCCCGACCGGTACCAGGACCGCCTCAGCTCCGCCCGGCGCCTGACCACCCAGATCAAGGCCGACCTGGCGACATCGCTATATATCAAGGGGGTCGCGCTCCGCAAGACGCACCACTACGATGAGGCGCTGGCAGCCGCGGAGCGCGCCGAAGCCGCCTACCGCCAGCTCGCCGGGACCACACCCGACCGCCACCAGGACGACCTCGACTCCGCCCGGCTCCTCGCCACCCAGATCAAAGTCGACCTGGCGACTTCATTGTTTGACATAGCTGAAGGGCTCCTCAGCCAGGAACGCCTGGCTGACGCGGTCCCGGCCTACCGGGAACTGCTTGATCGGTTCGCCGACGACCCCACCCCAGCACTGCACCAGCTGATTGCCATGGCATTCTTCGACCTGGGCACCGCGCTAAGCCAGCTACGAAATGGCGACGATGCCGTGACGGCCTACCAGGAACTGCTTGACCGCTTCGCCGACGACCCCAGCCCTGGCCTGCGCCAGCCGACGGCCGCGGCTCTGTTCAATCAGAGCGCCATATTGACCACGGGACAGCGCTACGCGGAAGCGCTCCCGCCCGCCGAGCGGGCCGAAGCCGCATACCGCCAGCTCGCCGAAGCCAGTCCCGACCGCTATCACGACGACCTGGCGGAGGCCCGGCAACTGCTTGAGTACCTAAGAACCGAGCTCGGGCAAGGACGTGCTGAGCCGCCTGTGGGCCTTGCCACCACCACGCAATAGAGCTGGCAGCATCCCTGGCCTGGAAAACGAGTGCATTTGGCACAGCCGGTCACGGCCGTCGCAATGGCGCGGCCTGTGTTGTGCAGCAGCAGACCCCATTGACGATGCCGCAGCTGCGTTTAGCCGATGTACATCTCCCTACGAGCACCTTGTGGGCGCTGATAACCCTAATGACCCGACGAGCCAAGCTAAGCAACGTCTCACCAATCTTCATCGGCAAGGGAATTGGAACACGAGACGACATGAGTTTCGCCCATGCACTGTTGCCTGCGGGCTGAACCCGCGGAGGCGGGGAAGATCTGATAGCGGCACCATGCAGCATAGGGTGCACCGGCGCGACGCCCGAGTGGTGGCTGCCAAGGCGCGCCGACTCTGGATGCCGCCGCGACGGACTCAATTTGGCATGGTCGAGCGTGCGTGGTCAATCCTCGGCGCTTGTCGTGTATGGGCCATGACCATGGGGGTGGATTGGCGGCGTGGTGGTCTGTCCACGTAGCCAGCGGATGACGGCCTGGACTGCCTCGCCGTATTCAGGTGGTGGATGCCGAGTTGGGTCTACCGGCTCCCCGCCTGGCCGACCTTGCTGGACCACGTCGTCTGCGGCTGCTTCTTCATAAGTGAGGTCATACAGGGTGGGCAGCCTGGTGGTCTGCGCGGACAGCGGCGCGGCGGGGCGGTCGCCGAGGACCCAGTCCAGCAGGTCGTGGACGCCTCGCAGCCAGGCGGCGCTCATCCAGGCCGCAGGCCAGCGCCATGGGTTCATGGCGTCGTCGGGGTCCATGGGCTCGGGCAGGTCACATGCTTCGAGCGCGCGTCGGGCCTGGTCGCGGACCTGGCGGATGTGGGTGTCGGTGCGGGCGTAGTCGTCGCGGGCGCCGATGAAGCGGCCGCGGTTGTCGTCATCGACGGGGATCTCGTCGGTGTCGCCGGCTAGCCAGACTAGGACACGGCGGGCTTCGCTGAGCTGGTCGCAGTAGTCGGCGGGTACGCCGGGCGGGGCGGTGGAGCCTTCGGGCGGGGCGCTGGCCTCGGCGAGGATCTCAGCCCGGGACGGCGGGCGGCCAGGCGGCACGGACAGCGTGACCGGGGATGGCCTGGTGCCGGTGAGCGCCCATTCCCACGCCAGTGCGGTGCGGCCCTGGTCTCCCATTTCCAGCAGGCTCTGCGCGAGCACGGCCTCGATCAGCTGCCGGGATCTGACGATCGCGGCCGGCAGCTGCTCGGGGACACGAACGGCGGGCACGGACTTCACGGTAGGCCTGTGTTCTGTCATTTGGTCAGCCTCGTTCGGGGTCGTAGTCTGCGTTGGCGTGGGTGGCCTGGTAGTGCCGCAGGATGTGGGCGGAGGGGACGATGTCCGGCTGCGGTGGCTGGAGGATGGCGTCGCGGTCGCGCGCGACGGCGGCTGGCCAGGCTAGTCCGGCTGGAAGGTCGTATTCGCCGGCTCCGGGTAGCTGGGTGCTGGTCAGCTCGTCAAGGGTGGCCTGGGCGATCCGGGCGTTCTCCCGGATCCGCAGCACCTGTTCGGGGATGTCATCACGCGCCGTGTCGGGGGTCAGGCCGAGCGCGAGCTGGCCGTCGGCATCGCGCTCCGGGCTGGACGCGCGGTCGTTCGTCTGCTGCGCGGGCGCGCGTGCCGGGGCCAGGTGCTCTGACCCGTCCAGGGTCGGCTGCACCCATACTGTCTGCTCCTGAGCCGGCGCGGCGTGGTCGGGGTAGGTGATGCCTGCTGCTTCGGCGGGGTGCGGGCGGAGTGGTTCGAGCCGTAGGCCGGGGTGGCGGCGGCGCAGCTCGATGTCGGCCGCGATCGCGATCCGGCGGGTGGTCTCGGTCATCGTCTCCCATTGCTGCCGGGTTTCCTGTGCGGTGGCGAATATCGCTGCCTCGGTGGCGGCTTTGGCTTGGAGTGCTCGCCAGATCCGGGCGAGCTGCCGGTGCCGGTCCGCGGCCTGCCGATCGGTGCTGGCGCTGGTTTCGTGTTGGGCTCGGATGGCGCTGACGCGGGTGTCGCGTTCCGCGATGCGCATCAGCCGCAGTTCGGTGCCGACGTGGGGCGGTGCCCAGGCGGTCTCGCGTACGTAGGTGCCGCGGCGCAGCCACAGCTCGCCGTCGGTGCAGCCGCGCACGTCGATGCCGTCGACCCGGCCCAGGGCGGCCAGGGCGCCGTGCCAGGCTGCCCGGGCCTCGGGGCTGGTCTTGCCCGGCTCGGGGCCGATCGGGTCGGCTGGGTGCTGGTAGCCGTACCGTTCCCGGTAGGCCGCGATGGTGCGGGCGCGGTGTTCCCAGTCCAGCCGGCTGACCGGGTCGTCGGGGATGGGGCCGAGGGCGCGCATGGCCCACCGGGGCTGGGTCTGGGTGGCGTGCTCGCCGAGCCGCCGGACCCGGTCATCCATTGCTTCGGCGAGTTGGCGCAGGTAGCGGTTTATTTCGGCGGAGCCGGTGTCGGGAACCTTGCCGGTCCATGGGCCGGGTGGCTGCGGCTGGACGCCGTCGAGCATCTGGCGGATCCGTGCGTCCAGGACGCGGGCGACGTCTCGGGCGCCGGTCATGCTCCGGCGGGTCACGGCCTGGCGCAGGACCTGCGTGGCGTCGAGTCCGGCGGTCTCGGCTTCGCGGAGGGTCCGCCAACAGCCAGGTGCAGGCCGGGTCATCCAGAGCCTGCCGGGCCAGCCCTCCCGATGGCAGGGCGTCGCGCAGGGCCTGCTCGAACCGGGTGGCCTGGGCTCGGCGGGTCAGGTCGTCCCAGATCCCGCCGAGCACGCCGAGGTGGTCGGCGCGGGACAGCTCGCGCTGGAGAGTCTCGGTGGCGGTCAGCTCGGCGCCGTCGCGGGCCATGACGCCCGCCAGCACCGACACCGGGTCCACGGCCGGGATCTGCTCCTCGTCTGCGGGGGGCGGTTCGGCGGGCGGCAGTCCGGCGCGTTCGCGGTCCAGCCGGTGCGCTCGTTCCAGTTCCGGCGCGGGCGCGCTGCCGCTGCGGACATCGGCGCGGGAGAGTTGCGTTATGCAATAGGCATGGTTTGCCTGCTGGCCGCGGCTCATCGCGACGTACAGGCCCTGCCGGTCACCCAGGCCGTCGACCAGGACGTGGCCGGTGCCGACGGTGCGGCCCAGAGCAGCGTGCGCGGTGGTCGCATAAGCCAGGCTGGCGTGCTCGGCCAGGTACCGGCGGGGCACCTGGAACCGCGCCGACCACAGGGGCTGACCGGTGGCCGGGTCGTGGCCGGTGAGGCGGCGGACCTCCACCCGGGTGCCGCCGACGCCGGCCGTGGTGGTGATGATCCGCAGCACGTCGCGGTTGGCGAGTTCCTGGTCCGGGCCGGCCGGGTCCGGGGTGCGGGTGTTGCGGCGGGCCATGACCAGGTCCCCGGCGCTGGCCTGCTCGCCCGCGGTCAGCCGGACGGGCGGGCCGGGAGCGACGACGCCGTAGCGGATCAGGTCATCGCGGGCCCGGCGGGACAGCTCGCGGGCCTGGTCCTGGGTCCGGGCCATCAGCACGGTATCGGTGCCGGCAAGGTAGTCGGCGAGCCAGCCCCGGTACGCCTGCTCCATCGCGTCCTCGGGGGTGCCGCCGCGGAGCCGACCGTGTTCTTCGTAGACGGCGAGCACGCTGGCGTCCCCGGCCCGCAGCCGCAAGGACGCGTCCCGCTCCCATCCGGCGGTGAACCGCTGCGGCTCGGCGAGCTGCACGTAGCCCAGGCGGCGGGCCAGCATCATCATCGCGCCGCCGCCCTCGACCGCGGCGAGCTGCTCATGGTCGCCGGTGATGATCACCTTGCAGTTGTTCCGGGCGGCCAGGGCCAGGATCGCAGCCAGGTCGGCCAGCGACATCATGCTGGCCTCATCCAGGATCAGCAGCGACCCCGGCGTGACGGGCAGGTGCCCGAGGGCTTCGCGGCGGCCGCGCAGGTGACCCAGGAACCGGGCGGTATTGTACGCCCGGGTCACGCCCGCAGCGGCCAGGACATTGCGGGCGGTCTGCGAGGTCGCCAGGCCGATCACCTCGCCCATCCCGGCGGCCCGCCAGATCCGCGCCATCTCCGCGACCGTTCTCGTCTTCCCGGATCCGGCCGGGCCGGCCATCACCTCGGCGCGCCGGGCCGAGGTCAACACGGCGTACGCGGCGGCGGCCTGGTCCAGCCGCAGCTCGGAGCCAGTGATCTCGCCGATCGCGTCCGCAGCGGCGGTGTCCGCGTCGAGCTGCGCCCGCAGGCGCGCCTGATCTGCGCCCAGCAGACGCGCCGCGTCGGCGGGGTCCAGGCGCGGCGCGCCGGTCCGCGCCGCGCCGGCGAGCAGGCGTTCTTCCATGGTGAGCTGCGCGCCGGTCGCGTACCTGGCTGCGCCGTGCGGGAGGTACAGGCTCTCCCCCGACGCGCGGCGCAGGCAGTCCGGCACCTGCGGCCATTCCGGCGCGGACAGCATGACCGCCTCGGTCGCCAGGGCCCGGCGGGCCAGGGCGGGAAGCAGCGCGGCGGCGTCGGGCGCGGTCATCGGCCCGACATGGGCGGGCAGGCGCTCGCCGAGATGGCGGATCAGGTCGGCCTCGGTCCAGGTGGACTGGGCTGCCTGCACCGCCGCGACCGCTTCCTGGATCAGGCGCTGCGCCTGCGCGTCGGTCAGCGCCGCTGGCTGCGCTTGCTCGTGGTTCGGCACCGGGGTGTCCGGCTCGGCGGGCGGCGCGAGGGTAGCGGTGCCGATCGCGCGGTGCGCTAAGGGTTCGAGCGCGCCCGTCTCGCCGGCCCGGGCCTGCGCCGACCAGCGGCGCACCAGCGCCGGAAGATCCAGCGGCCCGGCGTCCTTGCCGCGCCGGGTCGCGTAGTTCGCCCAC
>Ga0209517_10004153_pt1 | contig 19223 bp, 15 predicted proteins | sample PeaSoiMetSII2010_FD_187695 | JGI IMG/M metagenome (GOLD analysis project Ga0209517, IMG submission 187695) | Peat soil microbial communities from Weissenstadt, Germany - SII-2010 (SPAdes) (version 2) | ecosystem: Environmental > Terrestrial > Soil > Wetlands > Peat | place: Germany...
ACCGTCCACTGGTCGGAATAAGGGTTCTTTTGCAGCGGGTTCATGTACCACTCGACGAATCCGGGGCTGATGAAGGGGGTAGCGGAGGGAACTCCCGCCGCCGCCGCGCTCGCAAACGGATTCGTCAAGCTCACGTTGGGCACCGTATTGTGGTTCAGGTTGTTGGCCAGAAGCTGGCCGATCTGCGGCCAGGAGCCTTCGGTGTTCTGGGCCGTCTGCGTGACGGCCGCCCAGTCGTCATAGAATCGCCCGTAGGACGCGTGGAATACCAGTGCCGGCCTTAAGCGGTAAGCGATGCCGGTGCGAGGCTGCCAGTTGTCCAACATATTGGCAAATACCTTGTGGTCGCTGCGAGGATTGATCACCACGTGGTCCGGCAGGCTACCGGCTGCCGCAAATTGTGATACCGGTATACACGGGGCCACAACCGCGGGAGGGTTGCAAGAGGGCACCGCTTTCTGAAGCACATAAGTGCCATTGTTGAAGTTCACGTCGCCCGTGGTGTCGGTGTTTTCTTTGTCGTTTCCGTAGATGGGCATGAGCGAAAAGTCATAACGCAGGCCCAGGTTGACGGTCAGCTTGTCGCTGGCCTTCCACATATCCTGGAAGTAGAACCCATCAATCCATCCACCGTGTTCAGTTTCATGCACGTTGCGCCGCCCCGCGCTGTCCGGCACATTGAGGAGGAACGAGGCGAAAGCCACGCCGCCGGGATTTACGCTGCCGCCGTAGGCGAATTGCTGGGAGGTCTCGACGTTCTGGAAGCCCACGTTCACGTTCTCGTAAAGCGCCGAGGCGTTGTTGCTGGCGATGTCCACACCCATCTTGAAAGTGTGCCGCCCGTAGAGTTTCGAGAAGTCACCCTTCCACTCGTAGATGTCGGACATATGGGTATTGCTGATGTTAGTACCGCCACCAGGAAAATTCGTAATACCAACACTTGGCACCGCGCTCGCTCCGCCAATAAAGCTTCCGGCAAAGGTGTCGGCAAAACCCACATTGTTCAGGAAGTTTGCCGGGAGGTTCGTGTAGTAGTTAGGGTTGTTATATTCAGCGTTATTGCGGCCAAACGAGATGTCCGCCACGGCGCTGCCTGCGAAGGTGTGGGTCCAGGTGACGGCCGCGTTATCGGCGTGGAAAAACACGCCGGTCTTGAACCCCACGAAACCACCTGACTCCTTGATTGGCTGGTTCGATGCGGTGTAGCGCACGAACAGGCTGTCGTGGCTTGATACGTTCTCGTCAATGCGCAGGCTCGCCTCGTCCTGGTCGAGGATGTAAGGCGAGGTGTCCAGCGCGTTAAACCCCGGGGAGCCCGTGTTGACCGGCGCCGGCCATTGTGTGGCGTAGGCCAGAGAGCTCTTGCTGATCATGCTCGAGGGAATCTTGTTGCAGGGAACGCCTCCGGGCGCTTGAATGTTGTTCACTGCCGGTTCAGGATTGCCGCTCCCGTCGCACATGAACGGCGACACCAGCGAATAGCCCGGGTGGGCAGGGTCCGTGGCCGTGCTGAAGGGGTTGTAGATCTGTTGGCTGAAATCGCTCAAATCGCCGCCGAGCTCCGCCGGCGTCGGCACACGAGACAAATCCGACGAGGCCGCATGGTCGCGGAACCCTTCGTACGACATGTAATAGAAAGTCCGGTTCTTGCCGTTGTAGACGTGAGGAATGTAGACAGGGCCGGCAAAGGTTCCACCGAACTGGTTTTGGGCGAAGGCTTGCTTCTGCTGGACGGAAGGCAGGAAGAAGCCGCGTCCATCCAGCGCGCGATCGCGATGAAAGTCGAAGGCATCTCCGTGCACCGAGTTCGTGCCACCCTTGGTGACCAGGTTGACAATTCCGCCCAAAGCGCCGCCAAACTGCGCTTCATCATTGTGGGACTGAACCTTGAATTCCTCGATATCGTCAATCTGTGGAGCGATGTTGTAGGTGCTTTCGAATTCGCCTTGGTTATTGACCCCGTCCATCAAGAACAGATTGCTGCGATTCGACTGACCGTTAACAGAGGGGAAGGTGAAGGTGCCAAGCGGTTGGCCGCCCCATCCACCGTTATTCTGGGCCGTACTGATCGGGCTGACGCCGGGCGTCAGTTCGAGCAGTTGGGTGAAGTTTCTGCCATTCAAGGGGAGGTCGTTTACCATCTTGACGGTCACCACCGAACCGATCTCTGCCGTCGAGGTCTCTAGTTCTGCCGCCGCAGCCTCTACCGTGACGGTTTGCGTCGTCGCGCCCACCGGCAAAGTGAAGTCGAAAGTGGTGGTCTGGTTTACTTCCAGAGTGATAGCAGGCTGAGTAACGGTCTGAAATCCCTCTTTAGCAGCCTTCAAAAGATAGCTCCCCGGAAGGATGTTTTGTACTACATACTCGCCTGTGTCGTTCGTTACCGCCGTTTGGGTAACGTTGGTTTGAGTGTTGGTGAGCGTTATGTTCGCCTGCGGAATAACGGCGCCCGTAGTATCTCTTACGGTGCCGTTGATTGATGCTGCCGAACGTTGCGCCCAACTCGCGCCGGGAAAAGCCAACAGCGCAAAACAGGCAACCACCAGTCCAAATCGCAGTGACCCTCGCTTTGACTGGGACCACGAGCTTGACCCTTCCATGTCACCTCCTTGTTCGGTCTGTCCAAAACCCGCGCAAGTCCGCAATAGTCAATAGGAAAGAGAGCTTACCCTGCTGGCTAAATCTTGTAATCTAAATCTACTAGATTGTCAAGGAAAAAAGCGTAACGTTACGGATGGATTTCTGAGTAAACTCCTAACATATTCATATGCAATGACTTAATTAGACTTGTGGTCTTTGCGTAAGGAACCATTGACATCCGTGCAGAAGTGCTTATACTGCATCGTAGCGATGAGGGCACACCCATGAAGAAGTCTCCATCGTACACCATGCGAGACGTGGCAAGGCTTGCCCGTGTCTCAGTGACTACGGTTTCAGCTATCGTAAATGGGCGCGAGGGAGTAAGCCCTGAGCTGACAAAGCGCGTCGAGGACGCGATGGCCACTTTGGACTACCACCCGAACGAAGTGGCGCGCAGCCTCCGGGTAAGCCGGACGTTTACCATCGGCATGGTCGTCCCGGATGTCTCTAACTTTTTTTTCAATGACATTTTGGCTGGAGCCGAAACCAGGACCCGGCAACTGGGGTTCTCAGTCTTGCTATGCGACTCGCATGAAGACCCCTCTCAGGAGCGAGAGTTGCTTGCCATGCTGGTTCGCCGACGCGTGGACGGCATACTGCTGGCCTCCACACAAGAGACCTTAGTGGAGAGCAGGCTGCCTGGGCGGCGCCCCCCAATAGTTTGCCTTGACCGCGAACCCGAAGGATTCCAAGGCGGCGTTGTATTGGTGGACAACGTCCTCGCCAGCTTTCAGGCCGCCCGCCACCTGATTGAGTTAGGTCACGAGCGGATCGGCATCATCGCCGGACCGCAAACCATCTTGACCGGGTCCCAACGAATGGCGGGCTTCCGGCAGGCGCTGCAGGAAGCACGTCTTGCGCTTCCCTCGGAGTACGTGCGAGCCACTGCTTTCGCTACGGAACCCGCCTATTGCGCCGCGCTGGACATGCTGCAGCTTCCAAACCCGCCCACGGCGGTTTTTGCCTGCAATAATCGAATGACCATGGGGCTGATGCGCGCTCTCAGGCATCTCGGGCTGAGGTGTCCCCGGGACGTGAGCGTGGTTGGCTTCGACGATTTTGAATGGTCTGAACTCTTTACTCCCAGGCTGACGACCGTTGTCCAGCGGTCACACCAAATGGGCGAGGTAGCTGCCGAAATGTTGATCGAAACGCTTATGAGTTCGGACCAGCGTGCCGAGAGTGGCGCGAGAAAGTGCAGAGTCCTCAAGGCGGAATTGCGCGTGCGTGAGTCCACTGCGCCGCCGGGTGCTCAGGCAATTCGGGCTGAGTACGGTGCACTGGAGCCTCGTGCCGAGGGGTTCTTGAGGGTGGCTGTCGATCGTGTCGGCGAGCGAGGCAAGTAGTTCTTTCTCGCGAACCCTTGATGGGCCCAGCGTGTGAGGAGTAATATCTGCGGTGGCGCAGACAAATAGTAGCTGCCACGGCGTCATGATGGATTCACGCTTGCGCGGGAACGACGTGATTTTCGGGGGTGCGTCTTGATGTCAGGAACACCCAAGCCTGGACCGAAGAGGAGAGACCTGCGTCTGGGTTCATTTCTCGTGCTTCTAGCGGCCTGCGGGTCTGTCTGGGGCAGCGACCACAAGCCCGTCGTGTATCAGAACACTGCTCCGGGCGTGGCTTATACCGGGTCAGTATCCTGTTCGGGTTGCCATGCCGATCTCGACCGCAGCTTTCACCTCACGCCCATGGGTCACTCCATGGCGCCTGCTAATGCCCCGTCTGAACTCTCGAAAGTGCCCAGCCGGATTACCGTTTACAACAAGGAGCTGGATCGATATTTCCAGGTGGTCCGCGAAGGCTCGGACATTTATCAGACCGAGTATCAACTGGACGAGACGGGGAATAAGCTATTCACGGCGGCCGAAAAGCTTGAGTACGTGGTGGGAGGACCCCTGACCGCTTACACCTACTTGGTCCGCAAGGGTCAATACCTGTTCGAAGCCCCGCTTTCGTACTATAACCGGACCCAGCAGTGGGATCTTTCTCCCGGCTACTTCGCCAAAGACGTGGCCTTCAATCGTCCTGTCGCGACAGGTTGCCTGGCGTGCCATAATGGACAACCCCGACCGGTCGCCAATCACGACGGCATGTATCAGGATCCGCCCTTCAGATTCATGGAATACAGCGTCGGATGCGAATGTTGTCACGGGCCCGGCCAATTGCACCTCCAGGCGATGTCGAAACACCCCAAGCGGAAGCCTGGCAAGGCGGACCCAACGATAGTCAATCCAGCCCGGCTCTCGGCCCGCCTCGCAAATGATATCTGCATGAAGTGCCACCAAGGTGGGCATTCGTACGTTTTGCAGCCCGGCAAGACCATCCTGGATTTTCGGCCCGGGACGCCCCTTTACGAAACGATGGCATTATTCAAGGTCCCGTTGACGACCGACCAGCGGGCGGAACTCGACCGCCTCGAGAACTTGCCGCCGGTGCGCGGGAGCATCGTTGCGCCTCAGTGGTGGAAAAACCTGAACCTCCAGATGAGCAGGTGCTTTCACGACAGCAATGGCGAGCTGAGATGCATCACCTGCCACGTGATTCACCACCCGCCGACGCAAGCGAACAAGATTGGGTATTACCGCGAAAGGTGCTTCACATGTCATAATAGTCACAGTTGTAAAGTAGCGCTCGAGGATCGCCTGCGGCAGGATCCGCCCAACGATTGCGTGGGTTGCCACATGCCCAAGAAACCACTGGCCGGCATTCCCCACTCCGACGATACGAGTCACAGGATCGTGCGCCGGGTGGGGCAGCCCTACCCGGATTATGCGTTTGACGAGCCGGCGAAGGATTTGCCGGGCCTGGTCTGCATCAACCGGCAAGGTGAAGATGCGGCCAGGCCCATACCTCCGCTGACCAGGCTGCAAGCCTACGCGGACGCCATGATTAAGGATCCCCGTCTCAGCCATTACTACTATGACCTGCTCGAACAACTTCGAACCTCCATGCCGAACGACCCTACGGTCCTTGCGTGTTTGGGAAGGAAAGCGATAGCGGAAAAGCAGGATAGGGAGGCGGTCGAGTTCCTTAAGCGGGCGCTCCAGAATGGCTCTAACTTCGAAGCGACGTACATTGATCTTGGCGAAGCGTTAGCCCACCTCGGACAAGTCGAAGAGTCTGCCAAAGTCCTTGAGCAGGGCGTCGCCGCCTGGCCGTTTGCAGCGGACATTCAGAAGGCCTTGGTCTTGCGCTACGTGACTTTAGAGCAGTTCCCCAAGGCCGACGAGGCGCTGAAACGCTACGTCGCCCTCTTCCCGGAAGACACATTTATGCGCGGCATCCAGGCCAAGGTCGAAGCGCGCAACCCCTGATGAAGGTGTGAGAAAACCGTGAATGTGTCATCCTGAGAGTTTGTGACTTTTTTTGGCCGTTTAAGGGCACTTAACTCTTTTGTTATCAGTGCCACTTTTCAGCTAAATTCAAAAAAGTCACACGCTCTGAGCGAAGCGAAGGATCTCTGCAGTTGTTCGTTAACCGTTCGACCCCAAGAAACTGCGGCGATCCTTCGCGGAGTTTATCCTGAGCGAACTACGGACATTCTTCGCTTCGCTCAGAATGACAAGTGAAAGACTCAGGATGACAGGGGTTGGTTGTTTCACACTTTCGGATGCCTTTTCGGCCGAAACGAGGGTAAGTCCTATGAGCGAAAGATCGTCAAGATTGTCGGGTAGTCGCAGGCAGTTTCTGGGAGGGCTTGCGGGAACCGCCCTGGCGCTCGGATGCAGGGGCCGCCAGCCGGTACCCCCGGAACACGCCCCCCAAGAGGCCTTCATTGTGCCCAACTTCCATCCGGCCAGTTGCGGTTGGCTGACGAACTTCTCCAAGGAACGCGTGTATTGCGCGAACGATTATCTGGACCACCTGGATCGAGTACGCGACGATCCTAATTACAAGTTCGCACTTTCTGAAGTCAACAATATTATCGCCATTATGAACTTTGAGCCGCAGCGGATCGAGGAGATCAAGCAGCGGGCGAAGGAAGGGCGAGTGGAGCTAGTCAACGCCAATCTTCTGGAGATGACCGTTAATTTGGCGGGTGGTGAAGCCTTGCTGAAAGAAGGGGTGGAGGGGCTGCGCTGGCAGGAGCAGGTCATGGGAATTCATCCCCGTTTTATGTGGATGATCGACACCTGCGGATTCCATGATCAGATGGCCCAGATCGCCTCCGGTCTCGGCCTCGATGCCATGGTTTACGAGCGCATGAACAAGACGGGCAGCACCATCCATTGGACTGAGTCGCCGGACGGGTCGCGCATCCTGACGCTCTGCCCCGACGGGTACGCATCGTTCAGCGCTTTGTTCGAAACCAAAAAGCGGTTGGGCACAGACGAACTCCAGAAGCTCGCGGAGGAATTGGCGGAATGGGCGGAGAAGACCCCGGCCGGCGCGCCCGTGTTGGTTTTGGCCGGGAGCGGCGACTACAGCCAGGCCCCGCTGCGAAAGGAATACCCCAGTGAATTCCTCGAGCAGTGGAAGCAGGCCTTCCCCCAGACTAACCTCCGCATCGCCACCGTCAGTGAGTATCTGGATGCCACTCTGCCGGGAATCAAGTCAGGCCAAATCAAGATTCCGACCATGCAGGGCGGCACGGGCTACACCTTCGACGCCTTCTGGATCGAATGTCCTCGCGTTAAAACCTCGTATCGAATGAACGAGCAGGGATTGCAAGCGGCGGAGACGATTTCCACCATTGCCAGCCTCAACTCCGGGTTCACCTATCCCGGCCAAGCCCTTTATGAGGCTTGGATTTTGATGCTGCTCAATATGGACCGCAACACGCTTTGGGGCTCCGCCGCCGGCTTTGTCTATGAGAGTGACAACTCGTGGGATGTCCGCGACCGCATGGACTATGTGGAAACGAGCAACAAGAAAGTCCATGGGGCGGCGTTGAGCTCGCTCTGTGCGGAAGGCGATGCGGCGGCGCTGTTCAATCCGGTCAATTGGGAGCGCAACGATCCCGTGGTGGTGGAATTGCCGGAAGGGAAGAGCCTTCAGGGCGCGGTCTCACAAACCACTCCCGACGGCAAGACGCTCTCGAATCTCCGCCTGCCTTCCGTAGGAGTGGCTGGAATAACCCTCGCATCCAAGAGTCCTGAGAATCCCAAGAAAATCGACCTGCCCGCGAGCATCGAAACGCGACATTACACGGCGCGTATTGACTCGAAGATCGGGGCCCTGGTGAGTTTGAAGCTCAAGCCCTCCGGGCGGGAGATGCTGGGCGGGCCTGCCAATGTCATCGTGGCTGAAAAGCCCAAACCGCAAAAGGAAGACTATGGCGACTTTGTCAGCGCGCGCCCGGACCGCACGCGGTTGGCTTCTTCGAGCGATTTCACTTCCACGATAACCGCCAGCAGCGGACCGCTGGCGACCACGGTGGAGGTAGCGAGCGAGTTTTATGGCGGGGCCGCGAGCCGTCGAATAATGCGATTCTACAAGGAATTTCCGCGCATCGATTTTGAAACGGAAGTCCAGGATATCCCCAACATCACGGTGGTGGTGGCGGAATTCCCGTTAGCGGAAGATATCGAAGAAGTCCGGCGAGGCATTCCTTGCGGATTCTCGCACGGCGCCTGGGCCAAACCGAATCCGACCTTGGTGGGATGGACGAAGGGCATCACGCCGGCAGTGCGCTGGAGTCACTACAACTTGGCGGGCGGTGGAGGAGTGGCCATCCTCGACCGTGGACTCACCGGCCGGGAACTCAACGAACGGACGCCTATTATCTACCTGCTGAATGCCACGGATACCTATTACAAATATCCTAATGCCTGGCTCAGCGGTAAAGGGAAACACCACCTGGAATATGCTCTGGTGGTCCACGGAGAGAAATGGAACCAGGCGCGAATCCCGCAGACGGCGTGGGAATACAACTGCCCTCCGGTGCTCGTCACCGGCCGGAAAGCGATGGCGGCAAAGTCATTCGTACACACGTCGAGCAACGTCATCGTCGAGGTGCTTCGACGGGAGGGCAAGGACATCGAAATGCGCTTGACGGAGTGCCTGGGAGCGGCTGGAACTGCGGAGGTAACCTTGAACTTGCCGCATCGGGGGGCCGCGTTGACCGACCTGCGGGGCAGAAATCCCAAGCCCTTGGCAGGCGGTGGCCCGTCGTATCGCTTTCCTGTGCGGCCGCTCGAGATTGTGACCATCCGCTTCCATGCCGCGTCGCCCGTGGAGGAGATTAAGCCGGTAACCGATTGGGACAAGTTTGTGCCGGAACCGAAGCGCGCCGCGCTGCACGCTTACGGCAATTACAGGGGGCATCCGCCGATGGGTGATGAGCCGCAGACGTAGGCGTGAGAAGGTTTGAAAAAACGCGGTGTCATGCTGGGCCCTTCGCTGTCACCCTGAGCGAAGCGAAGAATCTGCACTTTGCTCGTTCGGGGTAAACTGCGCGAAGCGTCTGCATTTAGCTGCTAGAGAACAAACAACTGCAGATTCTTCGCCTCGCTCGGAATGACGCGGCTGGTCGATTTTTTCACACCTTCGGAGCTGATGGGAGCAGAGAGAGCGCGATACTCAAGATCTATCGGAGAGAAGCCGTCATGAAGACTGCTCGATTGCGCATGCTCGCACTGGCTGCGGCATTGTCTTGGGTGCCCGTGGCCGCGCTCTCCCAGGTGGCCCAGCCGCTCGCCGGGGGCGCCGGTGAGAATACTATCGCCGGCATCAACAGGCTTCAAACACAGCAAAGGAACTGGACGGTTTCTGGCAAGGTAACGACACTCGCGGGCCAACCGATCGCCCATGCAAGGGTTGAGGTGGCGCCGACGGTCATGGGTGGAAACTTCCGCTCCATGATGACAGACTCACAAGGTCTGTTCCGCACGGAGTACTGGTTGAACTTCGAGCGCTTCAGTGATTTCTCCATCGAACTCACCGTCATCAAGAAGGGTTTCCTCCGGGCGCACTCCATCATCGATTTTGGCAGTTCCGGCAAGACATGGGTTATTCCTGTCACGCTGCGGGAGCCGGGAGAAGACCCCAAGCTGCTCTCACAGGCGGACCTCATCGCAGGGCTGGCCCCGAGGCTGAAGGAGCTCCGATCCTCCGATGGTCTTTCGGCGGGCGGCGAGAAGGGCTATGCGCGGGGTGTGGTCGAGTTCCTGCAGGAGAAGCGACCCGACCGCGCGGTGCCGCTCCTGGACAAGGTGGTCCATCGGGACGATTCCTGCCTGTCCTGCCGCACGATGCTGGCTCTGGCCGAACTTGATTCCGGAGATTGGGATGGCGCCTATTACAATCTCGTGGACGAGTTCAACAGAATCCGCGCGGACCAGAGCCTGGGGCGCCCCGAGCCCTTTGTGGCTTTGGGAGTGATGGAAAGTTGGCGGCATCGACCTGAGCACGCCGCAGGCTACTTTTCTGACGCGCTCAAGTTCGCGCCTCAAGATCCTCTTGCCCTGCAGGAACTCGGCCGCTCGCAGTTGCTAATTCAGAATTGGCCGGCCGCCGATGAATACCTGGGCAAAGCGATAGCCGCCGGCGCGGAGCCTGCGGCGCGGCTGCTGCGCGCGGAGTCATTGTTGGGCGAAGGCAAATTCCAGGTGGCCGGCAAGGAGATGTCTCAATACTTGAATGGGCGCGACGTGAAAACGATGCCCATCGAGGTCCGCAAGCTATGGATGCAGATTGAGAACCACGAGAAGGTGGCAGCGGCTTATGCCAAATCGAAACCGACACTCGACTATCTCCATCATCCTCCGCCGAATCTCGTTAAGGAGCTCGTTCCCTCAGCCGACCAGAAAGAGTTGGATTCCATCCTGAACTCCGTGGGCACGACCGTCGCGCAGTTTTTTGCGAATTTTCCAAACACCAGCTCCTTGGAGCAGATTCACCAGGAAAAGCTGCGCCGCAAAGATAAGGTGGGGACTACACTCGATCAGAGATTTCGCTATCTCTGCTTTGCCCCGGCTGAGACTTTCGGCCCGCGCTTTGAAGAATACCGATCCGATCTGGCAGGAAGCCAGGCTGTGCCTCTAGGTTTGGGGGATGGATATATGCTCACCGCCGGATTCGCCTCAGCTTCACTCATTTTCCACCCGTTATACCAGTCCCAATCCGAGTTTCGCTATCTTGGACGGCAGAAAGTGAACGGGCGGGACGCGTACGTGATTGCCTTTGCCCAGCAGCCCGAGAAGGCGCGGTTGAACGGGACGTTTAATTCCGGCAGCATGAGCATGCCCACTTTCTCTCAGGGGCTGGCTTGGATTGATCCACAGAGCTACGAGGTCATTCGCTTGCGCACCGACTTGCTCAAAACCCTGCCCGAAATGAACTTGCAAACAGAAACAACCGACATCACCTATGGCGAAGTGCATTTCAGAGACTTGCCCATGGGTTTTTGGCTTCCGCAGGAGGTCACAGTCTTCGTAGATTGGAACGGCAAACACTTGCGAAACCAGCATCGTTACTCGGAATTCAAAGTTTTCAACGTGGCTGCTACCGAGAAGCAAGGCAAGCCCAAAGATATCGGGCAGACTTCCAAAGACAATTCCGCCGTAAAGCCTTAAATCAGCGCTCTCTTCTGCATAGCAGCGGCAGAACCTCTCGGACTGTCATCCTGAGGAGCCGCAGGCGACGAAGGATCCCCGCAGTTCGGTGAGAATACAACTGCCGAGATTCTTCGCTTCGCTCAGAATGACAGGGTTTACGAGTTTGTCTGCTGCCAACCGGTCCCGGGCGTCTCGCATTAAGGCCCCTTATGCTTGACGTGCCGAAAACAATGTGTTACTCGCTATGAGCTTAGCTGGCGTTCCAGCGAGTAGGGAAGGAGACCTATGCTGCACGATCCCAGTCATCATCCGTCACTGCCCGTGGCGGAGGATGTCCGGCTCTCGCCGGATGAAGAAGATATTCTGCGCCGCCTGGCAGGAGAATTGGCAGAGGTTGCTTCGCTGCCGATTCGCAAGGAGAAGGCACGACTCTGGCAGAAACTTAACGATCGCGAATCTGAACGTCCGATGGTCTGGATCAACGAAATCTGCTGGCATGAGATGGACGTGGACGGCGAGTTGAAGCTCCGAACCACTCACCCCTGGGCGCAAGAACAGGAACGCGAATTGCGCCGCACCCTCTACCAGTGGCGGCATCTTCCCGGCGATATGATCGTCAGCGATTTCCTCCCGTGTCCGCTGGCGATTCACTCTACCGACTTCGGGATCATCGAAGATGTCGACATCGCCACCACTGACCCTGCTGCCGATGTGGTGTCGCGCCATTTTCATATTCAGATCCGTGATTTTCCGGATCTCGAAAAGATCAAGATGCCGGTGGTCAACCACAATGAGTTGGCGACGGAGCTTTACTACCAGGCCATGTGCGACGTGTATGGCGGCATTATGCCGGTGAAAAAGGTCGGGCAGACCCACATCTGGTTCACTCCCTGGGATTATCTGATCCGCTGGTGGGGTGTGCAGGAAGCCATGCTCGATTTGGTGGAGCGGCCGGAACTCGTGCACGCCGCCGTGGAGCGAATGGTGGACGCCTGGATGGTTGAACTCGACCAGTTTGTGGAGCTGAATCTGCTTTCACTGGATTGCAACAATACTCGGATTGGATCGGGTGGTTACGGGTACACGCATTCGCTGCCGGGCAGGGATTTTGACTCAGACTACGTAAAGCCGCATAACATGTGGGGATGTTCGAACGCGCAAATCTTTTCCGACGTCTCCCCCGAGATGCAGTGGGAGTTTGCGGTCAAGCACGATCTGCGCTGGTTGAAGCGATGGGGACTGGTGTATTACGGCTGCTGCGAGCCGCTTGACCTCAAAATCGACGTGCTGCGCCGGATCCCGAATTTGCGCAAGATTTCAGCCAGTTACTGGAACAACACCGAACGCTTGGTGGACAGGGTGGGTAGCGACTACATTCTCAGCTACAAGCCGACACCAGCGATCTTCGCGCGCGACGACTGGGATCCGGAGGGCGCGCGGCGGGAACTCCGAACTTTTCTCACGAAGGCGGGCGGCCGTTGCCATGTGGAGTTGATCATGAAGGACATCTCCACGGTGCGTTACGGGCCCAAGAAGCTTTGGGAGTGGGCGCAGATCGCAAGCGAAGTAGCGGAGGAGTTCGCGCGCTAACCCACACTGAGTCGCAACGCCTTTCGGAGGGTGAAGAATGACTTCGGCACAAGGCAACGATCCTGCGGATTTGCGTTTGATCGAACGCTTGGCGGCAATCCCCTACACGGGCGCGGTCACGGATATCCTTGATGAAATGGGGGTTCGCCGGCAGGTGCTTCCCCATGCCATCTAATCCCTGGTTCCGGGGCAGACCGTGGCCGGCCGTGCGCTCACGCTGCGCGGAGAGCCTTCCGCCATCGATGATCCCGACATCGTCTGCCCGCCTTTTCTAGAAATGCTGGGGGAAATCCGGCCCGGCGACGTGCTCACCAATCAAGCCAACGACAACGTTTCGGCTCACCTGGGCGAGCTATCGAGCGAGACCTCCAAGTTTCGCGGTGCCCGGGGCGCGGTGATTGACGGCGGGGCGCGAGATACGGAGTACATGGTCCGCCTCGGTTTCCCGGTGTTTGCTCGCTACAAGACGCCGGCAGACATCCGCGGCCGGTGGCGACTGGTGGAGTGGAATGTCCCAATCGTGATCGGTTCGGTTGCCATCACGCCCGGCGATTTGATCTTGGGCGACCGGGACGGGGTGGTGGTCATTCCCCAGACGATTGCGGAAGAAGTGGTAAGCAAGGCGGAAGAGGTGGTGCGAACCAAAAACCTTGTGCGGGCCGCGATTCTTAAAGGAGTTTTGCCCCTCGAGGCTTACCAGCGTTACGGGCGGTTTTAGGCGGGATGTCTCACTATGTTTTGGGGCGGGGCTGGAGAGTCAGTGCGAAAACGCGATTAGTCTGTCATTCCGAGGAGCCACAGGCGACGAGGAATCTCGCACTGCCGTGAAAACATGCAGAGCGAGATGCCTCGCTTCGGTCGGAATGACCGGCTGAAGGAGGTTACCCCACAGACGCTCGATCCCCGCCCTTCCCTCCTCTCGGTATGCATACATGTATAGCCTATCACCTACTGATGCATCATCTTCACCAAATCGGCTGACAAGCCCGGGACCTGCGGCGTCCGGTAGAATCCTCCCTCGACGATGGCCGGACTGACAAAGTGCTGCCGCAAATGCGGAGTGCATTCCAGGAAAATAACCGGCTGCCCCAACGCGATATGATTGAAAAGCACCAGATGCTGATGAATCTGGCCCATATCGCCGACATGGGGAACAACCGGCAGCCCGAATTTCTGTGCGCGCAGAGCGACCCACAGGAATTCACTCACGCCCGCCAGGCGCGTAACGGCATCAGGCCCTCTTCTTCACCATCAGCAAGTGCTCACATGCAAGCACCACCTCCGGGCGCTGATTAAAGGCCTCGAGGAGTTCGACTACAATGCCGTAACCGGGCCGCTTGGAGGAATCGCGTTTCTCCTTGACGGTTACCCGGACGCGGAGGGTATCCCCAATAAAGACAGGCTTGACGAAGCGCAACCGGTCGTAGCCGTAGGTGAATGCGTCCGGGTTGATCTCACCCGCGGTCAGCCCCACCGCCATGGTAAACACCAGTGTGCCGTGAGCTATGCGCTGGCGGAACTCCTGCTCCTTGCACCATTCGGCGTCCATATGGTGCGGGTAGAAATCGCCGCTTTGGCCGGCGTGCAGAACGATGTCCGTTTCCGTCATGGTGCGGCCCTGGGTTTGGCGCGTTGAGCCCACTTGATAGTCTTCAAAGTATTGTGAGCCCATCTTATGCGATGACCTCCTTGGGGCTCGCCGCACGCCGCTCCTCCATGGAACGGTACTGGGCAAACACCACTTGCAGCGTCTTGAGATTATCACTTCCGCTCGTGAGCGCCTCTGAATCATCCTCGATGGCGCGCATCAGGGAGGCCATGGGCCCCACAAAGGCATCGGGAATCCACAGGTAATCGTTGCGAGCCGAGAACCAGTAGCCCATGCTCTTCTTGGACATGAACTCGAGTGTGTCCGGCCGCCCCGCAGGGTAGTTATACATGAGCCCGATGGTGCCCTTGATGAGGCCGTCCGTGCCTTCGAAGCGGAAGGTGGCGTAACGATCGTCCTGCCACACGCCATGATTCACGTCGATGAGCACTCGCATACCGGAATCGTATTCCCAGATGGTGAGGGTGCGCGTCTCCGCTTCGGTCGGCTCCCCAGGCATGCGGCTGCCGCTGGTGAAGACACGGTCAGGCTCTCCAAACAGATACCGCAAAGAGTCAATGTAATGGATGCTGTGGTTCAGTACCTCGAGGCGCTTGCGCCCGTACATCCACGGCCACATCGACCAGTCCGTCTGGCGGTGAACCTGAATGGTGGCGTAAGTCGGAGTGCCGAGCCATCCCTGGGTCAAAAGTTGCCGGCTGCCGCGAATGGCCACCGTCCAGCGCATCTGCTGGTTCACCGCCATCTTGAGCTTGGCCTCTCGAGCCATGTCCACCAGGCACACGGCCTTGCCGTATTCGTCGGAGAGGGCTTCTGGCAGAGAATGTTCTTCCCGGCACGAATCGCATGCTCACCGATGGTCAGCGTCTCCCACGGATACACCGCGATGTCCACAATCTCGACTTCCGGGTCGGCCACCAATTCCTCCAGCGAACTGTAGACTTCGGGGATCTTGTGGTCGGCGGCGGTCCTCGCCGCGCGTTGGCGGTCCTTGTCGGTGATTCCCACAACCTTAAAGCCCGCCTGCGCATAAGCCGGTAAGTGGGCGTAGTTAACAACGCCGCCGGCCCCCACGATGCCGATGCCGTGATCCATTCGCCGCGGCATTTCCGGTTTAAAGTCGAGTTCCGGGTGAGCGCTGGACATGCTTCCTCCCCTCGTGCCTGCTCTCGAGCGCAGGCTCAAGCGTAGTTACAGAAAGGTGAAGCCTCGGGATGGACGTACTGCCGGTAATCCATTGCATTATACCGCATTCGTGCTTGCGTATCAGGCCCGACCCGCAGCGAGCCGCTGGGGCCGCGAGGGGCACGGGGTTGTGGCGCTGATTGCCGAGGATTACATAACCGGCGCGGCAAAAGCCGCGGCAGCGGCGCTTCTGGACGGCGGTTCCATTGAGGCCGTCGCGAACTCGGCAAATGACTCCTGTCGCGACCTTCGCGAGAGCGTGCCGTGGCACTTCATCAACTCCCCGCTCACGCACTGCAGGATTGTGCTGGTTCGCGACTGCTCTCAATCCACGTGGAACACTTCTTGCATGTCGGCCCACCATTCCCCTTCAGCTCGCGTCGCGATCGGTTGCTGCATGGGCTTCATGATAGCCCACCATTCCTGGGTGGTGGGATCCGCAGCCATCTTCGCCATATCGGCTTCGAAATCGTCGCCTACGTATTCAAAATAAGCAAAAAGGGTATTATCTTTGTAGAATATTGAGTAATTGCGAATGTTGCAGTCGTAAACCGTCTTCAATACCCCCGGCCAGACCTTGGAATGGTACTGGACGTACTTTTCGTAGGCCTCAGGTTTCAAACCGATGAGCTGTCCGCAACGTTTGAGTTTCGATATCGGCATTTTGGTGGCTCCTCACAGGGGACGACTTGCTGTCTCCTTCCGATGTGTAATTTCGTTAATTGTTCCGCGTAGAGCAAGCCCTTCCCCTACAGCTTCTTTATGGTGCAATGGTCGATGAAGTCCCAATCGAAATCGACTCCTATTCCCGCCGCTTGCGGAGGATGGGCGTAACCTTCGGCGTCAATCTGCAATTTGTTCTTCATCCCGAAATCCATATAGGAGAGGGGATACAACAGCTCGAAAAACTCGCAGTTTGAGATGGCGCAGCAGCAATGCAGGTTCACCACCTCCAGGGGATGATAAATGGCGGTGTGCAGTTCGCACTTGACGCCGAAAGATTCCGCCAGGTGAGCCGTTTTCATTACCGGGGTAATGCCGCCTTTCCACGATACATCGCTGCGCACCATGTCCACGACCCCAGTGGAAATGCACTCAGCCGTCGAGTAGTGGGAGCCTGCCAGGACCTCAGTTCCGATGACGGGAATATCCAGGGAGGCGGTCAGCTTTCGCAGACCGTGAAAGTCCACATCGAATAGCGGTTCTTCGAGCCAGTAGTAGTTGAGCCGCTCGAGTTCGCGTCCCACCCGCAGCGCTTCTTGATGGGAATAGGCAGCCACCGGATCGGCCATCAGCTTGAACTCCGGTCCCACAGCCTCCCGGCAGGCGCGGTAGGCCCGCATGTCGAATTCCAATTGGCCCGGGGGATGAAGCTTGTAGGCATGCAATCCCCGCGCCTTCACTTCGAGCGCCTGCCGTGCGTAATCCTCAGGGGTTGGCAAAACAAAAGAACTGGCGTACGTGGGCACCTTCTCCCTGAAACTGCCCAGGAGTTTGTAGAGCGGCAAGCCTGCCGACTTGGCGGCGATCTCGTACAGGCAGATATCGAACGGACCGTAGGAGTAAATCGGAACGTGATTCCACCACCGGTCATACGTCCGAAAGTCCTGCCAGTGCTTCTCGCGCGCCCAGGGATCCTTCGCCAGGAAAAAGGGCTTCAAGGCGGAAGCCGCGATCTCGCCGGCCATTTCTGCCCCTCGACCTGCAAAGCCGAATGAGACGCCCTCGATTCCCTCGCTGGTTTTCATGGAGACCACAAGGAAGTCGAAAGTCGATTTCCCACCAGCTCGCATTTCCGAATCCGCCATGCTTTCGCGCGAATTTCTGCAAACACGAATTTCAATTGAAGCGATAGCCATTGGAGGGGCATTTGCTCCTTCTCTGAAAGTAGCGCCGACCTTCAGAGCTTGCCCTGAGCAAAGCGAAGGGTCGGCAAATGCTGGCCTAAAGGCCAGCGCTACGAGCGAGATTAGAACACATCGAAACGTGTCGCCCGTTGCAATTCTACCTCAAGAAAGTGTATAACCCTACGGGGCGCACTTTCAATGACACAGTCAGCGGAACTGGTTCGCCTCCGGGGAATGACTTGGAATCATAGCCGCGGGTACGCCCCCATGGTTGCTACCGCGCAACGCTTTTGCGAACTTCACTCCGGCGTAGAGATCACGTGGGAAAAGCGGTCCCTTCAAGAGTTCGCCGACCAACCGCTTGATCACTTGGCAGAACGTTACGACTTGCTCGTGATCGATCACCCGTGGGTCGGATGCGCCGCGCGCGCTGGCTTACTTCTTCCTCTGAATGAGCACCTGCCGCGACCGTTCCTGGATGACCAGCTTGCACACTCCGTGGGATCGTCCGCCCCTAGCTACAGTATCGAAGGACATCTATGGGCGCTTGCCATTGATACGGCTACTCCCGTCGCCTCCTGGCGTCCCGACTTGATTGCGGCGAGCGACCTGCCGCGTTCTTGGGATGACCTGCTGAAACTCGCCCGCGCGGGCAGGGTGCTTATGCCGGGCATCCCCGTGGACACGCTGATGAATTTCTATATGGTCTGCTCGACTCTCGGAGAGGACGTCGCCCAGGGTGCGGAACGCGTAGTGTCGGCTCAGGTTGGCGTGCAGGCGCTGGGTATGTTGCAGGAACTGGCGCAATCCCTGGATCCGCTCTTCTTTGACCTTAATCCGATTCGCGTTTACGAAGCGATGACGGTCACGGACCGCTTCGCGCACTGTCCTTTTGCTTACGGCTACAACAACTACTCGAGAGATGGTTACGCGCGAAGGCCGCTCGAGTTCGGAGACCTGGTCGAAATCAACGGTCGACGGTGCCGCACAACGCTGGGCGGCGCGGGACTTGCGATCTCCTCCCGGTGTGCGGGTATTAAGGTTGCCGTCGAATACGCGGCGTTTGTGGCCGATCCGGTTTGTCAGCGCACTCTCTACTTCGACAATGGAGGGCAACCGGGACATCGCACCGCCTGGACAGACGAGCGCGTGAACCAGGCATGCCGGAACTTTTTCTTTAATACGCTGCCCGCGCTTGATCGTGCCTTTCTGCGGCCACGCTATGCTGGTTATCTTCGCTTTCAAGACCGCGCCGGCGCCCCCATTCGCGATTACTTGCGCCAAGGCGGTGACGAGCGGACGCTGCTCGAGCGGCTTGATTCGTTCTACCGCGAGTCGCAGAAAGAGGCGCAGCCATGCGGCCACTAGCCGGCCTGACGGTTCTCGAGTTCGCGCAATACATGGCTGCTCCATCAGCGGGGCTGCGGCTGGCGGACCTGGGAGCTCGCGTCATCAAGATCGAGCGGCCCAAGAGCGGGGAAGGGGGCCGGCAAATTGCCATCAAGAATCTGTTCGTGGATGGTGATAGCCTGGTGTTTCACACCATCAATCGCAACAAGGAAAGCTACGCTGCCGATCTGAAAAACCCGGTGGACTTGGCTCGCGTTAAGCAGCTTATTGCCCGAGCCGATGTCCTGACTCACAACTTCCGGCCAGGCGTCATGGAGAAGATCGGGTTGGATTGGGAATCTGTTTGTCAGATGAATCCACGAATCGTGTACGGTGAAGTTACGGGTTATGGGTCCGAAGGGCCATGGAAAGACAAGCCCGGGCAGGACCTGTTGCTGCAATCGCTATCCGGGTTGACTTGGCTAAGCGGGAATGCGGATGAAGGGCCGGTGCCGATGGGTT
>Ga0209517_10004155_pt1 | contig 19213 bp, 19 predicted proteins | sample PeaSoiMetSII2010_FD_187695 | JGI IMG/M metagenome (GOLD analysis project Ga0209517, IMG submission 187695) | Peat soil microbial communities from Weissenstadt, Germany - SII-2010 (SPAdes) (version 2) | ecosystem: Environmental > Terrestrial > Soil > Wetlands > Peat | place: Germany...
CGAGGGTGAAAAGGGGGTGGGTCTGCACTACAGAGCTTTTTCACAGCGCCGCCAGCAGATTCCCCAACAAATCGAGGGTTGGCCGGATCAAAAATAATTTTTCAGCGGTCGAATCCGCGAAGTCGGGCTAGAGTGAATTAACCAGACCAATATGCAAAACAAACGAAATCCAAAATGGTGGACGAACGAACATGAATCCGCATGGGACCGGGTCAAGGCAGCATTCAAACGCGACTGGGACCAGACCAAACATGATTTCGGCGGGAGCCAACCCGATACCGACCAGGACGTGGACGACACGGTGAAGCAGGCAGCGGGCAAGCAGCCCATTCCGCCTCGTGGGGAGCCCACGTACGAGGAAGCAGAGGATGCTTATCGCTTTGGCTATGGCGCTCGTTCTCAGTACGCCAAACGGTATTCCGACTGGAATGACCAATTGGAGACGCAACTGGAGCAGGATTGGCGCGAGACTTACCAGGATCGAGATTGGGGCCGTTACCGCGGTTCCGTCCGTTGCGGATGGGATTATTTGGATAAGCAAGGCCTCCGCAAGGCCGCTTGATCCGACGAGCGTGGGACAAAGTTCTCCTGAACTCTGCTATCCCGTGAAATAGATATAAGCTCCGATAATTGCGGCCAGAACGAATATCGAAGCGGCCACCTCACGCCATTCCCAGCTCAGGCGGGTGTTGGAGCGGTCTTCCGCGGTAGCGGTTGCGAACGTAAGGCCCTTGAGCTTCGCGTAATCAGGCTCCGCCGTCAGATAGCTGACCACAATCATCACGAGGGCAGACACCACCGTGATGAGAATGCTAAAGTACTGGAAATAGATGTTATTAACCACCCAAAGGAACGAGCCTTCCCGGTAACCTTGGAATAGACCAAGAGTTACCGGTGTGTCCACCAGCATTCGGAATAGGCCAAGAAGAAAGCCGATGATCATTCCCCATAAACAGCCTTGGGCATTGAGCCGCTTCCAAAAAACTCCGAAGAAAAATACTACAAAAATGGGTGGCGCCAGATAGCCTTGCACCCCCTGCAAATAGTTATAGAGACCCGTGGCGCCCTTAACGACCGGAATCCACGCTAAAGCGATCAGGACCATGACAGCCGTGGCGATGCGGCCCATGCGGACGATTTCGTGCTGCGTGGCCTTGGGGCGTAGTTTTTCGTAAATATCCACGGTGAAGAGGGTTGAACACGCATTGAAGACGCCGGCTAAAGAACCCATCAGAGCCGAAAGCAGGCCAGCCACTACAATGCCGCGAATGCCGGCTGGCAGGAGGTGCTGGACCATTAACGGAAACGCCACCTGGTAGGGGTTTGCGCGGGCAGTGGGACCGAAGAACTCGGCGTTAAGACCAGGGTTGGTGTGGCTCTTGGCCAGCGCGTAACAAATCAGTCCTGGAATAATGAAGAGATAGACGGGGAAGAGTTTCAGGAAAGCAGCGAAGATACTGCCACGGCGGGCGGTGCCCTCGTTGGGCGCCCCCAGCGCGCGCTGCACAATATATTGGTCGGTACACCAGTACCACAACCCAATCACGGGTGCACAAATTGCCATGCCGAGCCAGGGGTAATTGCCATTAAAGTACCAGGCCTCTTTGACGATTTGGCTCGACTCGTTTTTAACCAGGATGGGAGCCCACGTCCAAGCGACACCAGCCGGGACCAGGGGCTTCCATAGATTAAACATGTCCGAGCCGCAGATTTGCCGCAGCTTGCCCCACCCCCCTAGTTCGTGCAGGCCAAAGAACGTCAGCAAGGCCGAGCCGCCGATGAGCACGCAGACCTGGACGGCGTCGTTGTAGGCGACCGCGCGCATACCGCCCAGCATGGTATAAAGGCCAGTCAGCAGGATAACCAGCACTGACCCGAGCCAGAAGCTGTCCAATCCACCGAGCTGAAAGCCAGGTAACAGCGTGCTGAACACGAGGCCACCGGCGAAAATCCCGACAGCGATCTTGGAGATGATGAAAGTGATCAGCGACACAATGGACAGTACGTAGCGCGAGTGAGTGGAGAAACGGCGTTCGAGGAACTCCGGCATGGTAAAGACCAACGACCGCGCATAGAACGGCACGAAGACCCACGCCAGCACCAGCAGGCACCAGGCGTGCAACTCGTAGTGCGCCATGGCCACGCCGTCCTTGGCGCCCGAGCCGGCCAAGCCCACGATATGCTCCGAGCCGATGTTGGAGGCGAAAATGGAGGCGCCGATGATCCACCAGCTCAGGTTGCGTCCTGCCAGGAAGTAATCGGCGGCGGTATCCTTGTTTTTCTTGACCACCCACCAGGCGACGCAGAACAAAAGGCTGAAATAGAGAGCGATCATGAGCCAGTCGAGGCTGGTCATGGTCGAGGCGCCAGTGCCTGCGAGGGCGAGCAGGGTAGAACTTGGAAGCATAGCCGTGTTTGCTCGCCTACTTTTCCACAGAGAACTTGTAAACAATCGTGTTGTGGTAGATCTGCCCAGGCTTCAGCACGACACTAGGGAAGTTCGGCTGATTGGGTGAGTCGGGAAAATGCTGCGGCTCCATGCAGAACGCGGCGCGGTGCTGATACACCCGGCCACCCTTGCCGGTAATCGTGCCGTCGAGAAAATTCCCCGAGTAAAACTGCAAGCCCGGCTCGGCGGAGAGGACTTCCATAACCCGGCCGCTCTCGGGATCGTACACGCGTGCCATACGGCCAAACTTTCCGGGCGGTTTGTTGATGACCCAATTATGGTCATAACCGCCCCCGAACTTGAGCTGCTCGTCGTCCTGGTTGATGCGCGCGCCGATGGCCGTGGCTTGGCGGAAGTCGAAGGGAGTGCCCTGGACCGGCCGCAACTCGCCGGTGGGGATCAAGGTGCTGTCCACGGGCGTAAACTTGTCGGCGTTGATCATGACCTGGTGGTTCAGGATGTCCCCTTTGCCGGCCAGGTTGAAATAGGAGTGATGGGTGAGATTAACCACGGTGTCTTTATCGGTGGTGGCGGTGTACTCCAGTTTCAACGCATTGTCGGGCGTCAGGGTATAAACGGCCTCGACCGAGAGGTTGCCCGGATAACCTTCCTCTCCATCCTTGCTGAGGTACCGCAATTCAAGAGAGGGGCCGTCCGGGCCAGCGACGGGTTTGGCGTCCCACATCACTTTGTCAAACCCCTTCAGGCCGCCGTGCAACGCATTGGGGCCATTGTTGGTTGCCAGCGAATATTCATGGCCGTCCAGAGTGAACTTGCCCTTGGCAACGCGGTTTCCGTAGCGCCCGATCAGCGCCCCGAAATACGGGGTCTCTTTGAGGTAACCGTCAAGGTTGTCGTAGCCGAGCACAACATCACCCATTTGCCCGTTGCGGTCAGGGACTTTGAGTGAGATGAGGAGCCCGCCGTAATTGCAGATCCGAGCTTCTGCTCCGTTGCCATTGCGCAGCGTGTAGAGGGTAACCGCCTTGCCGTCCTTGGTCTGCCCGAAGGGCTGCTCGCTGATTTGGCCGGCCGAGCCACTCGAGGACGACGAAGTGGAGGCGCAGCCGACCAGGCCTGCCGCGCCCATACTTGCGGCTAGGATTTTTAGCCATTGAGGGATGTTATACGTGATCATTTTGCTGTGATGTTATTGGTGGTTAAGTGTGGGGTCAGTGGTCTTGTCCTTTTCCGGATTTGGCCTTTCGCACCCGGTTCCGTACCTCGATCAAATCCTTCATTACCGCATAGAGACTGCCGTTGGATTGCGGTAAGCCAAAGGCGTCGTGCAGCTTGCGATAAAGCCCGTAGAGTTGCTGGTAGATCACGTGAGCCTCGGCGTTTGGCTGGAAGACGCGCGGCTTTAGCCCGGTCATTGCTCGTTGTGCCTCGGGGTAGTTGTCGTAGCCCCCGGCAGCTCTGCCGGCCACCACGGCTCCCGCAATGGCCGCGCCCAGCGCGCACGTCTGGGCGGAGCGCGAAATCTTGATCGGGCGGCCGGTGACGTCGGCGTAGATCTGCATGACCAACGGATTCTTCTCGGCGATGCCACCGCAGTTGACAATCTGTTCGACGCGCAAGCCGTATTCTTCGAAGCGGTTGATGATCGTAAGCGCGCCGAACGCAGTGGCCTCGATGAGCGCGCGGTAGATCTCCGCCGGTGTGGTATAGAGGGTTTGTCCTAGCAGCAGCCCTGTCAGGCGCTGGTCCACCAGCACTGTGCGGTTGCCGTTGTTCCAATCCAGCGCCAACAAGCCCGATTCTCCCGGTGCCAGTTTCCCAGCCTGCGCGCTCAAGGCCTCGTGCGACCCCGACCGTTTCCCGAGCGGTTGCACGTAATTGACGAACCAGTTGAAAATGTCGCCCACCGCCGATTGCCCTGCTTCCAACCCATAGAAACCGGGCAGGATGCTGCCGGGCACGATGCCGCAGAGCCCAGGAATATCGGGCAACTTTTGCTCGAGCGGCACAACCATCATGTCGCAGGTACTTGTGCCGATGATTTTGACTAACACGCCGGGCGCGATTCCCGACCCCACCCCGCCCAGGTGCGCGTCAAAAGCGCCCACCGCCACGGGCGTGCCCGCCCGCAGACCAGTGCGCTTGGCCCAGGCTGCCGTCAGGCCGCCGACAGCTCGGTCAATGGTCTGAGCCTGGGGACGCAGCCGCGCGCGCAGCGCGCCGAGTTTCGGGTCTAATTGCGAGAGAAATTCTGCGTCCGGGTAGCCGCCCCATTCCTGACCATACATTGCTTTATGGCCCGCCGCACAAACGCCGACCGTCAACTGTTCCGGCGATTCAGTTCCCGTCAGCATCGCCGGCACCCAATCAGCGCATTCGACCCACGAGTGCGCGGCGTCAAACACCTCGGGGGCCGTCCGCAAACAGTGGAGGATTTTGCTGAAAAACCATTCGCTCGAGTAAGTGCCGCCGCACTTCGCCACGTATTGCGGGCGAATCCGCCGCGCCAGTTCCGTGATTTCGGCCGCTTCGCTTACCCCGGTGTGATCTTTCCAGAGCCAAGCCATGGCGGCCAGGTGCTTCGCATAGCGCCGATCCAAAGCCAGGGGTTGCCCTTGGCTGTTTACTGGCAAGGGGGTGCTGCCGGTGGTATCGACCCCGATGCCGATAACTTGGTCCGGGTGGAAACCACGCACCGTTCGCTTGGCGGTAGCCAGCGCCTTTTTAAGCGTCACCTCCGCCCCGGTCACATAGTCGGCTGGATGCTGCCGCGCCAGGTTCGGGTCGCGCGAGAGAATGACCCCTTGCGTGCCGTGCGCGTAATTCCAAACCGCGGTGGCTGCTTCCTGGCCATTCGTGACGTTTACAAGGACCGTGCGGACCGAGTTGGTGCCGTAGTCCAGGCCGATCGAATATTTGGACGGTTTCATTGCTGAACGTGCCATCGTCGATTTAACCGTGATGATATACCTGCCAGCCGAGATAAGTCGAGAGGGCATCCTCGATGGCGCCGGCCAGCGATTCAACCGCGCCGAACCTTGTCGCTTCCACCGGCAGAGTCACCGCCTTGAGCTCCGCCTTTTCAAAGGCCTGCAGGATTTCGCGCCGGCCAGCCTCGCACAGATGCGCAGGGAAGAACCCGCGGTTGCCGATGATAATTCCCAGGGTGGTCATAACAGTGTCGGCTGCATTTGGTCCAAGATGCTTCAGCGCCAAAAATCGGGTGGAGGCTAGGATATGAAGTTTATTCAGTAAAGAGCTAAAAAACGGGCGAAATTCGAGGGGGCGTAAGCCAGAATTCTTCGCATCCTAATGGCTGATCTCGCCGATCTGGACTGGCAATCCAGCCTCCTCGATCGTAACCTTTGGGCGACCGATGAACGATTCGCGCGTCACCTCTGTCGAGCCGAACCCGCCTGCTGGCAGCTCCGGGCCTCCCGTTCCCGCGCGAACCGGTCACTGGAAGCCGGTCCTCACTCTCCTGCTGTTGTCACCCGCCGTGGGCGAGTTGCTATCCGGGTCCTCGCCGCCGCTCCAATTCTTCAATCCCCTGTTTTTGTTGTTACTCGTTGGCCTCTACGGCTGCGGCGCGCTGCTCATTCGCGAGATGGCTATCCGCCACCAGCTCAATTCCGCCGGTATCCTCCTGCTCGGCGCGGCGTATGCTATCGTCGAGGAAGGGCTCACCTGCAAGAGTTTCTTCAACCCCTGTTGGACGGACACTGGTTTCTTGAGCGTTTATGGCCGGACTTGGGGCGTCAACTGGGTTTGGACTTTCGGCCTGACATTTTACCATGCCGTCGTATCGATCACCGTGCCCATTTTCCTTACCGAAGCCCTGTTCCCGCTTCGCTCGGGTGAACCTTGGCTTCGGCGACGCGGTTGGAAACTGGCGGGCGCCTCGCTCGGCTTGGTCGTGGTGCTGGGTTTCCTGTTTTTTGACAACCGTCAGTTCCACCTGATCGAAATCAAAGATGCGGTTGGGTTGGCGCAACGATTAAATACTCCGGCCGGGCCAATAGACCAGTTCGTTTTGAGGCAATTTACGGTGAAGAACCAGGCCTTGGTTCGTCAAGCCGTGTCCACGAAAACTGATTCACCCGATTTGCGCCACGCCCTTCAGGACGAATTGAATCGGCTTCTACCGCGCGCCGATCTCGGCTCGGCGGACCGATTTGCCACCGTCAATTTGCCCGAGAAACTGAGAGGGCAACTAGCCCATCCACCTCGCGGGGATAAACTCGTCGAGTTCAACCGGGCCCTGCTCGAACGCGCTTACCCAGAGAGTCTGGCTACGCGCCAGAGCTATCCCTACCGGCCCGCGTGGTGGTTGACGCTCGGCTGCGTAGTATCCATCGGGGCGCTGCTCGTGCTTGCTCTGCGCTCCCGTACTCGGCCTTCCCTGTGGGCCATGACCTCGACACTCCGCCGACCCTGGCTCACTGGTCTGGCGTTCACGGCGGGTTTCGTCCTCGTCGGATTCGTTCTGCCTTCCCTGGTCGAGCACGGACTGAAGCTGCCGGCCGTGGTCGCTTGCGCCCTGTGGTGTCCCCTTTCCGTGCTGCTGGCCCGGTTGCTGATGCGAACAGACTCTGCCTCGGACCATGTGTGGCGCCGCGGCCTCTGGGCCCTCGGCATTATTTCTCCTTGGGTGCTGTTCGCGGTGATCCTGGGCGTTTCCGTTCAGATGATCGGCGCCAAGAGTTTTTCTGGCATGACGCTCGTCGCCCTCGGCTTCGCGCTCGCCATTCTAGGCCTGGCAATCAAGTGGACGCGACGACTGAACCCGGTTGTGGCCAGTCCTGGGCTTTGATCGTGGCGGCCCGGGCACCGGACTGCCCCCTGCCTCGCCTGAGCACGGAAGGTAGGGCCGTCACTCCGTGCGCGCCGCTTGCGCTCGTGGTAGGCCGCGTCGCTCTCATTTCTGCAAACAACCACTGGCGCACCTCGCCGCAACTTGGTAAAGAGCTTGCGTGGCTGATGAATCTCAGGGAACCCTAATGAACGCCTTCGCCGAAGTTGACACCCCTGCCCTGCTCCTGGATCTGAGCGCGCTGAAAGCCAATCTCCGCTGGATGGCGGATTATTTTGCCCACCGGCACGCCAAGCTTCGCCCGCATTTCAAGAGCCACAAGTGCGCCAGCATCGCCAAAATGCAGATGGATGCAGGGGCGGTCGGCATCGCCTGCGCCAAACTGGGTGAAGCTGAAGTGGTGGCCGACGCCGGCATTCGCAGCATCTTGATTGCGAATCAAATTGTCGGTCCAATTAAGATCAGCCGCCTGATTGACCTGTGCCGCCGGGCGGAACTAATGGTGGTCGTTGATTCGCCTGACAACGTGAGGATGCTTTCGGGAGCCGTTTCAGCCGCCGGCGTGAGCATTGGAGTGCTGGTCGAGGTGGATGTTGGCATGGGCCGTTGCGGTGTTGCGCCCGGGGAACCCGCGCTCAAGTTAGCGCAGCAGGTGGTTTCTTCAGCCGGCTTGAGATTCGAAGGTCTGCAAGGCTACGAAGGCCATTGCGTGGATCTTCGTCAGGAAACCGAACGCACGGCGAAGACCCTCCAATCACTGAAACTGCTGGTGGATACCCGCCGTCTCATCGAGCGCTCCGGCCTGCCGATCCACTTTGTGAGCGGCGGCGGAACGGGAACTTATACCCTCACAGGAAATTGTGAAGGAGTTGATGAAGTCCAGGCAGGCTCATACGCAACCATGGATTGGTGGTACGGCGACATACGGCCCGAGTTCAATCAAGCGATGAGTATCCTTACGACCGTCATTAGCCAGCCAAGGCCTGACCTGGTGATTATTGATGTCGGCCGGAAGGGATTTGGCGCGGAATGGGGACCACCACGGGTTAAGGGTATCGCTGGGAGTGAGGTGATCAGCTACACTTCTGAAGAGCATACGAAAATAAACGTGCCGCACGATTCGAAGATCGAGATTGGCGACCGCATAGAAATTATCCCGTCCCACGGTTGCACGACGAGTAATTTGTATTCTGAGTTCGTGGTGCACCAGGATGGGCTGGTGCGGGCACGCTGGCCAATCGAAGGTCGCGGGAAGCTGCAATAGTTCCTGCTGATGGCGCGTCGCTCTGTGCGCCCGCCGAGGAGCCGCCAAGAGTGATTGGGTCCGCGCTGGACATCCGATCAAGCCTAAGGTAATAGAAGAACCGTGAGATGGCGTCAGTGGCGCTTTATTGTTTTAGCGGGCGTGCTGGCAATTTGCGGCCTGACCGGCCATTGGTGGCGCGAGGTTTGGCTGGAACACAGCCAGGACACGCCGATCCGTGTGGCGGCCCGCCGCTACGGCCTCGAGCCCGCGCTGGTAAAGGCGGTGGTGTGGCGCGAGAGTCATTTCAACCCTGCCGCTCGCGGTCGCGCGCACGAGCTCGGTCTAATGCAGCTCCAGGAGGACGCAGCGCTCGAGTGGGCCGCCTCCGAGCACATCCCGGGGTTCGAGCATCAGCAATGCCTGGACCCGATGACGAATGCCTTGGCGGGCACCTGGTACTTGACGAAGCTGCTGCACCGTTACCAGCGCACTGACAACCCGCTCGCTTACGCGCTGGCAGATTACAACGCCGGCCGGGGCAACGTGCTGAAATGGAACAGCGGCGAGGCAATGACCAACAGCGCGGCCTTCCTCTCGCAAATCGGCTTTCCCGGCACGAAAGCTTACGTGGAATCCATCCTGCAGCGCTACCAGAGGTACCGCCCAGTTTTCTTGGCGGACTGATTGTTGTAATTAATCGTTGGGGACCCCTTTGAGTCTGGCCTCGAGTTGCAGGCGCAAGGCCTCGCGTTCCTCGTCCGTCGCCTGGCGCGGGACATAGAGCGGTTTCTCGAACACAACCTGGCAAACCGCGAACGGGAGCGGGACTTGGAAACGGTCCCAGCTTCGGACCGGGATTTTCCAACTCAGTTGGTAAGAAACGGGCACAATGGGCAAGCTGGTGACCTGCGCTAATGACATAATGCCGTCCTGGACTTGATACCGAGGTCCGCGTGGTCCGTCGGGCGTGATGGCCAGGTCGTAATTTCGTTCCGCCCAGGTAGTCAGCTCTAACAGGGCCTGGGGGCCGCGCCGGCTTGAAGAGCCGCGCACCGGCTGGACTTTGAAGCACTCGAGAATGGCTGCGAGAAAAGCCCCATCCTTGCTCGCGCTTACCATCGCCGCCAGGCCCGAGGCTCGGTTACGCTTTTTAATATAGCGGTCATAGATGGCCATACTGAGCACCAACCGATTGTGCCACAACGCGTAGATGGCCGGCCCGCAAGGCGCTCCATCGAAGAAAGCGGACCGATCCTCCCAGCGGAAGCGCAAGGTGGCCGATACCGCCCGCACCAGGGCAGAGATAATCCAGGCAGCCAATCGCTGATGCCACCTTGGGGCATGAGGCACGATAACGCCGCTTGATTTCCTGGCCATAAATCGCCTGCGGGAGGTTGCTGGCTCTAAACTCATGCCACTCATTGGCCCTTTTTCAAGCAGGCTCGGACGAGATCCTCGATCGTAGCCTGCGGGCCCAACGAGGCCTGGGACTTCCGCACTGCGTCCTGCGCCTCGGCCTGTTTGAATCCCAGCGCAATCAGCGCCAGCGCGGCGTCGTTCACTTTCTGGTCCGCCGGCGAAAGCGCCCGTTGCGCGCTCAAGGCTTCCCACGCTCCCGCGGCGCCGATCCTGTCCTTCAACTCGACCACGATCCGCTCGGCCGTTTTCTTGCCCACACCGGAGATCTGGGAAAGGGCTTTGATGTCGCTATTGGCAACCGCGCCGCGGAACGCCGTGACGCTGATGCCGCTTAGGACGTTGAGGGCGATCTTGGGTCCGATGCCGCTGACGGTATTGATGAGCAACCGGAAAAGCTCGCGCTCCGCCGTGCTCATGAAGCCATAAAGCGTATGCGCGTCCTCCCGCACCACCAAGTGCGTCAAGATATGGACTTCCTGCCCGGGCGGCGGAAGCTTGTCGTACGAAGACAGCGGGATAAGCATTTCGTAGCCGACGCCGTGGACTTCGACCGTGACCTGGGTGGGCAAAGAATCGATAAGTTTGCCATGCAAGAAAGCAATCATATCTTTTTAGGCGGGCTCAAACTGTAGCGGCCCTGCTCCTGCGCATGCGTCAACGCCAGCGCCAGCGCGTCCGCCGCATCCGGCGCCGGCAACTCCGCCAGGCGCAACATCCGCTGCACCATTTTCGCCACGGCCACTTTCTGCGCTCCGCCGTAGCCTACGATCGCCTGTTTGACTTTGCGCGGCGCTAGTTCGTAGATCACGATGCCCGCTTCCGCAATGGCCGCCAGCGCAGCGCCGCGCGCCTCCCCCAGGAGTAGGGCAGTTTGTAAATTCTGCGCGTAAAACAGCCCCTCGACGACGCACACCGCCGGACGATGCTCTTGCACGATCTCCCGCAGGCTGCGGGAGATTTTTACCAGGCAACGCGAGCGTTCCCAGCCCTGCGGGCAGGAGATGGTGCCTTGGCCCAGAGTCTCGGGAACCGGTCGCGCCAGGCGGATAACACCGTAACCGGTGCCGCGTAATGACGGATCGAGCCCAAGGATGATCTTGGGGGTCGCCGTCGGCAACGTACGCTCAAAAAGCGGCACGGCCTGCCGGCGCGGACTGTTGAGGCGGGCTTGAATCTGCTTAAACTGCTGCGGCGTGATGCCCATCGCCCCTATAGTGCCCGTCGCGGATTCGAGGCAAAAGCAGAAAAGTGCGCACTACAGCCCGATCGGATGCCAGGCAGTCTTGAACTCAACCGTATCGAGAATCCAGAACGGATCCTGGCCCTTGTCACTGAACCAATTGGCGGGCGCCATGGTGTGGCCGGCGTAGCGCTTGAGGTTCAGGGCAGTGCCGCCTTGCAATTGGGCCGCTGCCGTCGCTTCGCCCACCCCGTCCACGATCGCGTTGACATCCATGTGCCCGGCGATGTGCGGTAGCAATTCCTTCCGGGGTCCAGTTAGGAGATTAACCACTCCGCCTGGCAAATCGCTCGTGGCCAGGATCTCCGTGAAGGTGACCGCCGGCAAAGGAAACCGCGCCGAAGCCAGCACCACGGCGGCATTGCCGCTAAGAATGACCGGAGCCACGAGCGATACCAGCGCCAGCAACGCGGGTTCGTCGGGCGTCAGCACCACCACCACGCCGGCCGGTTCGGGGATGGAAAAATTGAAATGAGGACTGGCGACCGGGTTGACGCTGCCAAAGACCTGCGTGTATTTGTCCGTCCAACCTGCGAAGTAAACCAGCCGGTCGATAGCCAAAGTGACTTCAGCCTGCGCTCTCCGGCTAGTGCTTCCCGTCGAACGTTCGATTTCCTCGACCAATTCGGCAGCGCGCTGCTGGAGGATTTCCGCGGCCCGGTAGAGGATCTGGCCGCGCAGGTAGGCCGACTTCTTGGCCCAACCCTCGAAGGCGCTACGCCCCGCCGTAACCGCATCGCGGAAATCTTTGCGTGAGGCCTGGCACACGTTGTCAAGGACTTGGTCCATCGCTGAGCGCGCGCCCATCCAGCGGCCACTTTCGCTCCGGACGAAATTGCCTCCAATATAAAGCTTGTAGGTCTTATGCACCTTGAGCCGGGAGGTGTTGGCCTGCGATTTCACTTGCGGCATGGAACGAGCATAGCCCCGGACTTCGAGGAGTGCAACCAGCGATCAAGTCAGGATTCTTCCGACTCAAAAGCTTGCCCCGAAACCCCTCGGGTGAGATGGGTGCCAATCAACGTGGATCAACCCAGATCCTCATTCCCCTCCCACCGCGTCCTGAATAAGCTGAAGCAAATCGCCGTACGCCTCGACAGCTTTGAATTGAGCGAACTGTTTCCTAACGTTCTCTGGCGCGCGGAAGAGGAATCCGACATCCGCCTCGCACAGCATGCGCGTGTCGTTGAAGGAATCGCCCGCCGCCACCACTTTGTAATTCAACAGCTTGAGCGCCGCGACGGCTTTTTGCTTCTGTTCGGGAACTCGCAATTGGTAATTGACAATTCGGTCCACCTCCACGACCAGTCGATGGCAGAGAAGTGTCGGCCAGCCCAGTTGGCGCAGCAACGGGGCGGCGAACTGCTCGAAAGTGTCGGAGAGGATGATCACCTGCACCCGCGAGCGGAGTTCATCTAGGAATTCCTTGGCTCCCCGCAACGGCCGCAGGGTCCCAATGACCCCCTGAATGTCCGAGAGGCCCAGTCGATGCTGCTGCAAGATCGCCAGCCGGCCCCGCATCAATACGTCGTAATCCGGCTCATCCCGCGTCGTACGCCGCAACTCGGGGATACCGGTTTTCTCCGCCACTGCAATCCAGATTTCAGGCGTCAGCACGCCTTCCAGATCCAGTGTCGCAATGCATTGTTTCACCGGGCCCAACGTAACGGCCCCAGGCCAAAATAAAAGATCAAAGGGCTAGCGAGGCTGCGCCTCAGACACCGGCAGGGTGACGCTCGCGCGGAGCCGTTCCCTGTTTCCCCACAAACGCCCCCGCTCGGCAGGAGCTTTGCCCTGCCACGCGGTTGCGGATGACCGATCCGGTAGGGCGGACAGTCCCTTGCCCGCCGCACGAGTGACCTGCTACGGTCCTCACCTCAGACGTCGATAATAGGGCCCCCGCCCCCATCGCGATCCGAATCCGGCGGTCGGCGCAGGCGCTGAATGCGCACTTTCGAGCCGCCCAGTCCGGTAAGCAAGTTCAGCAGCAGGGAAACGACACTAATGATGAGCGCGCCCAGCAGAGCCGAGCCGAACGAATCTATTTCAAAGTAACGGTTCAACAGCAGACTCACTAAGTAAAGGAGGGCGGCATTGATAACCAACGTGAAGAGCCCCAGAGTGACAACTAGCAGCGGCAGCGCCAGGATCATGAGAACGGGCCGGATAAACGCGTTGAGAATGCCAAGAACCAGCGAGGTCACTAGCGGGGTCCAGAGGCTATTATCTCGAAAACGGATGCCCGGGACAATATAGACGGCGACCAGCACTGCCAGAGTGTTGATCAACCAGCTTTGGGCAAACTTTTTCACGGCGCGCCGGGTTGCACGAGCAGGAAGCTGCAGGAGTCTTCAATGGCCAGTTGGCAGGGCTGGCAGGCCGCGGGAATAAGGCAGAATTGCCCTCTTTGCAAATGGAGACTGGTCGAGCCCTGCGTCGCCGCCAAGCGGCCTTCCAATAGTGCAACGATTTTGAACCCGTTGTTATTCAGCGGCAAGGATTGCGGTAGCTTCGCCTCGAAGAGTTCGACCTTGAAAAGCGGGTCATTGGCCAATATGCGCGACCGGCAATCGCTGGAGACTTGGGATTGCCATTCGCGCGGAGCCAAGGATGGTTCGAAGTCGTCGAAGTTGATGCTCGCCAGCGATTGTCGGATATGGAGCGGGCGGGCCTGGCCGTCCAAACCCAGCCGGTTCCAATCAAAAACCCGGTAGGTAGTGTCGGAGTTTTGCTGAATCTCGAAGATAATCAACCCGGCCCCGATCGCGTGGACGCGGCCACTAGGCAGGAACATCGCGTCACCGGGGCGCACGCTCAGCCTGTGAAAACACTCCGCCACGGAGCCGGCTTGGATTTTCTCTTCAAACTGGCGGCGCGAGACGCCGCGTCGCAGCCCGGCGTAGAGTTCGGCGCCAGGCGTGGCATCGGCGATGTACCACATTTCGGTTTTGGGTTCGCCTCCCAGCACGGCAGCCACTTGGGCCGGTGGATGGACCTGCAACGAGAGTTTCTCTCGAGCATCGAGGACCTTCACCAGCAACGGAAATCGGCCAGCTTGCGGACTAGCGGCACCGAGCAGATCTGCGGCATGATTTTCCATCAACCACCGCAAGTCACGACCCGCCAAAGGACCGTTGGCAATTACACTGACGTCACCGGGCCGGTCGGACACTTCCCAGCATTCGCCAATAGGGGTGCCGGGAGGCAAAGGCTTTTGATAGAGCTCCGCCAACCTGCGCCCACCCCATACGCGCTCTTTGAAGATCGGGTGAAACAGGAAAGGGTAGAGCATGAGCCGGTTCAGATAGACTCGCCATTCTGGATCACCGGAGTCGGTGTGGGTTCGAGGAAATGCCCGAATTTGCGGAATTTGGCGTAACGGCTCTTGAGCCGATCGGCTGGAGGCATGCTCAGGAGTTCTTCAAGATGTTTGAGCAAGCAATCGCGGAGCGTCTGCGCCATCAGTTCCGAGTTGGTGTGGGCTCCACCCAGCGGTTCCGGCACTACTTGGTCCACCAGGCCCAATTCCTGAAGGTGTTGAGCGGTAATCTTGAGCGCCTCGGCGGCTTTGGCGGCGGCGGAGCGGTCTTTCCAGAGAATGGCTGCACACCCCTCGGGACTGATGACAGAGTAATAAGCGTTTTCGAGAATTAACACCCGGTCGGCCACGCCGATGCCCAAGGCGCCCCCCGAACCACCTTCCCCGATTACCGCGGCAATCACCGGCACGTCCAGCAGCATCATCTCCCGCAAATTCACCGCAATGGCTTCCGCGATGTGCCGTTCCTCCGCGCCGATACCGGGATAAGCGCCGGCGGTGTCGATCAGCGTGACAATCGGCAGGCCGAATTTGTCCGCTAACCGCATCAGGCGCAGTGCCTTGCGGTAACCTTCGGGATGTGCGGAACCGAAGTTGCGCAGGATGTTTTCCTTCGTGTCGCGGCCCTTTTGGGTGCCTATGACCACTACCTTATGCGGGCCTAGACAGGCAAACCCACCGACGATCGCCCGGTCCTCCGCAAACAAGCGGTCTCCGTGCAGCTCATTAAAATTCGTGAAGGCGGTTTCCAGGTAATCCAGAGTGAACGGCCGCTTCGGATGGCGGGCAATCTTGACGCGGTCCCAGGCACTGAGGCTGGAAAATATCTGGCGTTTGGTGTCCTCGAGCTTCTTTTCAATCAACGCCACTTCTTCCTCGAAGCTCAAGCCGAGCGATAGAGTCTCGGGGTGCTTCTTCAACTCGTCGAGCTTCGTTTGGAGTTCCGCTAGGGGCCGTTCAAAGTCGAGCTGATGTTTCATCAGCGGGGAACATAGGCGATGAAACGCGCCAAGAAAAGGGCTTTCGGTACAGACAAAGAGCCGGACTTGCATCCGGCTCTTAGTGGTGACGAGGTTTATACGCCTTCACCCAGGCGCTCAGAAGGGTAATGCGGCCAACTATTTGCTCGCTGTTCGAACCGCATTACAAGCAAAACCTCTATACTAACCCTAAACGAACAGCGAAATCTTGCACTCGCCCTACATTTATCAGATGTACTTGGGGGCTTTCTCGTTCAAAGAATTTCAAAGAGTCTCTTCTTCTTCGCCTCGCGAAGAAGCGGTGGGTTGGGCTTATTTACTCAACTCCAACCACTTATAACCTTCCACCGGATCGGCCGCCCGTCAAGGGCTGGCGCGCTTTTTATGTTGGGATGTCGGTAAACACGGTCGTCTGTGAGCGCATTTTAAGGACGCGCGCCAGTGGGGTGCGGCCCTCCGGGGCAAGCGAGTCTCGCAAGGCGCGTTCCTTGCCCGCGCCAGAGGCCAGCACCCACACTTGCCGAGCCGCCGCAATCGTAAGATAGCCCATAGTAATCCGCCGCGGGGGCGGTTTGACGGCCAGGACGGGGCGATAGATCGCCGGGTCGTCTGCGGTGGCTTCAGGCTCTCCGGGAAAAAGCGAAGCAACATGGCCGTCTTCGCCCATCCCCAGGAAAACCAGGTCGAGCACCGGCTGGCCCGCTGCGTTGGAAGGCGCTACCCCTCTAAGCTCTCCCGCCGCGTGGCTGGCCGCCGCTTCCGGCTCCTCCTCGCCACGCACACGGTGAATTTGTGAATCTGGAATCTCGAGTGGTTCCAGGAGGAGCTTGCGCGCCAAAGCGAAATTGCTCTCCGGATCTTCGGGCGGCACGCAACGTTCGTCGCTCCAAAAGAGATGCACTGGCGCAAGCAACTGGCGGAAAGCTCCGGCTCCGTCGGCCGCCGCTGAAAAGAACCTACCGGCAATCCGTCCGCCTGAAAGCGCGACCACATATGGTGTCGCGGAATTCAGAGCTCGGAGGTACGTAAGCCATTTGCGCGCGGCCGTTTGCGCCAGTTCCTCGGCAGAGGACAGGGTGATGATCTCGTAGGCAGGCATGGGAGTTTAAACGGCCACTGGTGCGCGCCAGGCATGGCCGCTGTGGCTTAACAAATCGTCCGCGGCGATTGGTCCCCAAGTCCCGGCGGCATAAAACTCGCGGTTCGAGAGCGGCTTCGTGTCCCAGGCTTGGCGGATCCCGTCCACGATGCGCCAAGCCGTCTCGACCTCATCGCGACGGATAAAGAGCGTCGCGTCCCCAGCCATGGCTTCCAGCAGGAGCCGCTCGTAAGCTTCTGGTGTGTAGGCGCCGAACTCGGCATCGTAACTGAAGTGCATACGCACCGGGCGCACCGCCAGCGTGGTGCCAGGGACTTTTCCGTTGAAGCGTAGCGAAATTCCCTCGTTCGGTTGGAGGCGAAGGGTGAGGGCGTTGGGGTCCAGATTCTGGCCGCACTGTGCGGCGAAAAGCACGTCTGGAGTAGGGCGAAACTGGACACGCACTTCGCTCGTGCTTGAGGGCAGGCTCTTGCCCGTCCGCAGAAAGAACGGCACGTTCGACCAGCGCCAGTTGTCGATGAACATTTTAAGGGCGACGTAAGTTTCGACGTTTGAGTCCGGCTTGACTTTGGGTTCCTGCCGATAGCCAGGCTGCACCTGGCCGTTGAGAGCGCCCGCGAAATATTGGCCGCGCACGACCTGCTTGGTGACGTCCGACGGCTGCAATGGCCGGAGCGATTTGAGCAGTTTGACTTTCTCATCGCGAATCGGCTCGGCGTCCAGCGAGACCGGCGGTTCCATCGCGATCAGGGAAAGGATCTGGAGCAGGTGGTTTTGAACCATGTCGCGCAGAGCGCCGGCCTCCTCGTAATAGCCGCCACGCTGACCCACACCTTGCTTTTCGCTGACGGTGATCTGGACGTGATCGACCGAATCGCGGTTCCAGAGCCGCTCGAAAATCGCGTTCGAGAACCGGAACATCAAAATGTTTTGGACCGTCTCCTTTCCCAGGTAATGGTCGATGCGGAAGACCTGTTCTTCGCTGGCGAAACGAGTCAGTTCGCGGTTGAGTTGTCGTGCCGATTCCAAATCGTGGCCGAACGGTTTCTCGATCACAATGCGTTGCCAGCCTTTCTGGGGCTCATGGTCAAGCAAGCCGGCGCGATGCAACTGTTCGACGACCACCCCGAACTGGCTTGGCGCGGTGGCCAGGTAGAACAGCAGGTTCCGGCGCAATGGCTCGCTGCCCAGCGCGGCCAGGCGGTCGGCCAATTTCTGATAAGCCGCGGGATCGGTGAGGTCGCCGGTGCAATAGAGCAGATGTTGGGCAAAGGCCTGCCACACTTGATCGTCCACGGGTTTGGTGCGGGAGAATTGGTCCAGGGCCTGCCGCAACTCGCTCCGCCAGGCCTCGTCACTTTTCTCACGGCGGGCCACGCCGATGATCCGGAAGTCCGGCGGCATTTGGTTTTCTTTGCAAAGGTGGTAGAGCGCGGGAACCAACTTGCGCGAGGTCAGATCGCCACTCGCGCCGAAGATGACGATGGAACAAGGGTCCACGACTTTGCGCCCCTCGCCCAGGCGGCAAACCGGAGCGTCGCTTAGAGAGTCGGATTGTTCCATGGCCCTAATCTTCCTGAGGTTAGGCCAGGTTTCAAGTGGGATTGAAAATGTGCAGGCGCCCAGACCAGGGCGCGCTGAGCGAACGGAGAATTACGACGATTTGCTGCCCCATCAAATCTCAAATAGCTTAATAACTACTTGACAAAAATGGGGGGTGGGCTCTCCCTGAACCATGCGAACTGCAACGCGCGCTGGCGATGGTCCTCCCTCTCCCCGGGGGAGAGGGCAGGGGTGAGGGCGAGCGTACCTCTGACTTTTCTCCCCGCCGACGATCCATCCTTTCGTTTCGGTTCATGGTCCCAATGCATGCGCGAAAGCGAACGCGGCCTTTCCGTGAACCGCTCGCACGGCGCGAGCCCCGTAGCGCAGGTTTTCAACGTTTTCAACCTGCTGACTTGAGCCGCTTGGGAAGCGGCGAAAGGGATTGCCAAAGCTCAGCGGAGGCAAGGCCCAGAGGGCCGAGCGAGCGGGAGCGAACGAGCCAATCGCCGATTTCCAATCGGCAGGCCACACGAACTGCTCTCGCGTGAGCACTGCAACGCACGCTGGCGACGCTTCTCCCTCTCCCCTTCCGAAGGGGAGAGGGTCGGGGAGAGGGGTCCGTTCTCTCGTCCAGGTTCGTGGTCCCAATGCGTGCGCAAAAAGCGAAAGAGGGCTCTCCATGAACCGGCCAAATTGCAACGCGCGCTGGCGAGGCTCCCTCGCCCCTTCCGAAGGGGAGAGGGTCGGGGAGAGGGGTCCGTTCCCTCGTTTCGGTTCATGGTCCCAATGCATGCGCAAAAAGCGAAAGAGGGCTCTCCATGAACCGGCCAAATTGCAACGCGCGCTGGCGATGGTCCTCCCTCGCCCCTTCCGAAACTCAGTTCCTGGCCCCAATTCACGCGCGAACGCGAAAGTGGTCTTGTCAACCCACCGGGTTGGGCGCCCGGCCTCAGGCTGCGGCCGTTGCGGGATCCAGCAATTCGAGCACTTCCTGCCGGGTGAGGGTTTCGCGGGCAAGCAAGGCCTTGGCCAATTTTTCGGTGCTGTCCTTGTGGACTTGGAGCAGGTCGTGCGCCTGGCGGTCGGCGGCCTCGAGCAGGCGGTTGATCTCGGATTCCGCATCCTGCTTCTCGGGCTCGTAG
>Ga0209517_10004156_pt1 | contig 19211 bp, 19 predicted proteins | sample PeaSoiMetSII2010_FD_187695 | JGI IMG/M metagenome (GOLD analysis project Ga0209517, IMG submission 187695) | Peat soil microbial communities from Weissenstadt, Germany - SII-2010 (SPAdes) (version 2) | ecosystem: Environmental > Terrestrial > Soil > Wetlands > Peat | place: Germany...
CGGACCTTCCGGCGTTTCGATGGGGCAGATGCGGCCGTAATGCGTGGGGTGCACGTCGCGCACCTCGAATCCGGCGCGCTCGCGGCTCAGGCCGCCCGGTCCCAGGGCCGAGAGACGGCGCTTGTGGGTAATCTCCGACAGCGGGTTGGTCTGGTCCATGAACTGCGAAAGCTGGCTGGAGCCGAAGAATTCGCGGATGGCCGCCATCACCGGCTTGGCGTTCACCAGGTCGTGCGGCATGGCCGTGGACATTTCCTGGTAGACCGACATCTTTTCCTTGATGGCCCGCTCCATGCGCACCAGGCCGATGCGGAACTGGTTCTCGAGCAGCTCGCCCACCGCGCGCACGCGGCGGTTGCCCAGGTGGTCGATGTCGTCCACCGCGCCGATGCCCCTGCGCAGCCGCAACAGGTACTTGATGGTGGCGCGGAAGTCTTCCGAATCGAGCGTGCGCTTGTCCAGCCCGGTGGCGTCGGCCTTGTCGTGCAGCTTGATGTTGAACTTCATGCGGCCCACGCGCGAAAAGTCGTACTTGCGCGGGTCGAAGAACATGCCCTGGAACAACTGGGTGGCGGTATCGAGCGTGGGCGGATCGCCGGGACGCAGCTTGCGGTAAATCTCGATCAGCGCCTCGTTCTGGGTTTTGACGGCGTCCTTGCGGATGGTGGCGGAGACCACCGTCCCGCAATCGTCGCGCTCGGGGAAGAAGATTTCGAAGTCCTCGATGCCCGACTCGATCAGCTTGGCGAGCGCCGTGGTGGTCAGCTCGCTGTTGGCGTCGATGAGCACTTCGCCGGTGGACATGTCGACCACGTCGGCCACCACGTAAGCGCCTTCCAGATCGTTGACCGCGACCTCGACCTGCTGGATCTTGGCCTTCTGGATTTCCTTGAACAGGTTGGGGGTGATCTTCTTGCCCTGCCCTACGACCGTTTCGCCGCCCTTGGCCGTGATGGCGTGGGAAAGCTTCAGGCCGGTCAGGCCCTCATCCACGTTCCACAGCACCTTCTTGTCTTTGATGGTGATCTTGCTGACGCGGTAAAACGCGCGCAGAATCTGCTCGTCGGTTTTGTAACCCAATGCCCGCAGAAACACCGAGCCGTAGAATTTGCGCTTGCGGTCGATGCGCACGTACAGGATGTTCTTGTTGTCGTACTCGAACTCCACCCAGCTCCCGCGGTAAGGAATGATTTTGCCCAGGAAATAGCCCTGCGCCGGAACGCGCTCGAAGAACACGCCCGGAGAACGATGCAACTGCGATACGATGACGCGCTCGGTGCCGTTGATGATGAACGTTCCGTTGTCGGTCATCAGCGGGATTTCGCCGAAGAAGACTTCCTGTTCCTTGATATCCCGCACGCTCTTCTTCTGGGTCTCGGGGTCCTTGGAGTAGACCGTCAGCCGGATGGTGACCTTGAGCGGCGCGGCATAGGTCATGCCGCGCTCCTGGCACTCCTGCATGTCGTACTTGAGCTGCAGGCCGACCGGGTCGCCGCACTTATTGCAGAACGTGACTACGTTCTTGTTAAAAGTTCCGCAATGATTGCACAGGATGTCGCCCGCGTGGAACGGATCGGTGCGAATGGTCGCGCCGCAATTCCGGCAGGTCGAACGAAGATGATGCAGCCCCTTCAGGTTGCCGCATTTGCATTCCCAGTTGCCGATGGAATAATCGACAAACTCGAGATCGCTGACGCCGCGGAAATCGGAAATCGGAAACACCGAGTTGAAAACCGTCTGCAGGCCAATGTCCTCGCGTTCATTGGGCAGCAGATCCATTTGCAGGAACCGCTCATACGACTTTTTCTGAACCTCGATGAGATTCGGAATCGGTATGGAGGTCTTGATCTTGGAAAAATCAACTCGCTCGGGGGCGCCGTTATGTTGAATATCCATTCTTATACTCCTGACGGCCGAAGAGCCAAAGCCAAGAAGCCGGGCTTAAAAGCACAAAACCAAGGGCGCTCCGGGAGGCGATGACTCGCAGAGCGCCGAATGATGATCGAACAAAGGCAGGAATCGTGGTTCCGGAGTGTTGCTAGCGCTGAAGACAGGGTCTGAAACGATGTGGGCGTACGAATCCTGTGAACTTGGACGGGAAACACACAAAGATCTCCTCTGTGCAGCGTCGCGCCCACTGCAATTGAAGTTCCAGAATTCAAAAATAACGGTCACCAATTGGGTCGAATCCGGTTGAAACGAAAACCCAACTACTTATCCTAGCAAGACGCACGCCCCACGTCAAACCCGTAAAACCGGGTTCAGGGGTGGGGACCCCTACCCCTAACCCCCTTTTACTTCACTTCCACCGTCGCGCCCGCGTCGACGAACTTCTTCTTGATGGCCTCGGCTTCGTCCTTGCTGACGCCTTCCTTGACCGGCTTGGGCGCTTGGTCCACCAGGTCCTTGGCTTCTTTCAGGCCCAGGCTGGTGACTTCGCGAACCGCCTTGATGACGTTGATCTTGTTGGCGCCGGCGGCCATCAGGACCACCGTGAATTCGGTCTTCTCCTCGACAGCCGGTGCTGCCGCCGCAGCGGCGCCGCCACCGGACGCCACCGGTGCGGCCGCAGCCGCCGATACGCCCAACTTCTCCTCGAGCAGCTTGACGAGCTGAGAGGCCTCGAGCAGCGTCAAACCCTGAATCTGATCCGCTATTGCGTTAATGTCCGCCATTTTCTGAACTCCTATGCTTTAAGATTTGTGGGCAGGCGGCCCCCAGGGGTATCCCGCCGCGCGCACTACCCTGTGAACTTGTTCTCTTTCACGCCCTGGTCCACTACTACCGCCAGATTGCGGCCCACGGCGTTGATCGCCGTCGCCAGCCGCTGAGCCGGCGCGTTGATCAGGTACAACAATTTGGCAAAGATCTGTTCTTTCGACGGCATCGTCGCCAGATCGTTGATCGCCTTGACGTCGATCACCCGTCCTTCCACGATTCCCGCCTTGAAAGTGAAGGCCGGATTGGTTTTCGCGTATGCCGTGAGCGCTTTGGCCAGCGCCACCGGATCGTTGGTGGTATAAGCCAGCGAAGTCATCCCGCGCAGGCCTTTCAAGACTTGCTCGGAGGCCGTCCCTTCGGAGGCAATTTCCGCCAGGTTGTTCTTGATGACCCGGTACTTTCCGCCGGCGCCACGCACCACCTTGCGCAGTTCGAAGTCCTGGCTTACCTTCAGCTTTTCGTAGCCGGTGACAAACAGATTCTGCAAGCGCTCCAGATCCTGGCGCAGAGCATCGACATCCTTCTTCTTGTCTTCCTTCTTTTTCATGGAAACACCTGTTGGGCTCTAGACGGCCGCCTTCGTGCTGAACGGGCTCGTGTCGATGGACACCCCCGGACCCATGGTGGAGCAGATGGTCGCGCTCCTGACGTACTTGCCCTTGGCCACTGCCGGCTTCGCTTTGATCACGGCGGAGATGAGGCTGGAGGCGTTTTCGACGAGCTTTTCGGCCGAAAAACTGACCTTGCCGACGGGGGCGTGGATGATCCCGGTCTTATCGACGCGGAACTCCACCTTGCCGGCCTTGACTTCCCGGACGGCCCGGGTGACATCCATCGTGACGGTGCCGGTCTTGGGGTTGGGCATGAGACCCCGCGGGCCCAGGATCTTACCGAGTTTGCCCACCGAGCGCATCATGTCCGGCGTGGCCACGACGGCGTCGAAATCGGTCCAGCCCTCCGACTGGATCTTGTTCACCATGTCTTCGCCGCCCACGAAATCGGCGCCTGCCTCTTGAGCTTCCCGCTGTTTGTCGCCGCTGGCGATGACCAGAACCTTTTTGGACTTGCCGAGCCCGTTGGGCATGACCACCGTGCCGCGCACCATCTGGTCCGCGTGCTTGGGATCGACACCCAGGCGCATGTGTATTTCGATGGTTTCGTCGAACTTGGCGTACTTGATTTTCTTGAGAAGCGGAACCGCCTCTTCGAGCTGATATTCCCTGGCTTCTACTTGTTTTCGGGCAGATTGGTATTGCTTACCTGGTTTGTGTGCCATTTTTCCTCATTGGTGCAAGCGGTTCGTTACAAAGGCAAACGAACCTCCCACTGAGCTTTCTAAAGGGACATCAGCCAGTGTACCAGATCCCACGAATCCTGTCTACTGGCTCTTTATGGTTAACAAACATACGGTAACGGGAACGCTCCCCGATTCATCTATAAACCTCAGATGCGTTTTTTTTCGTACGCACTTGCTTGGGGAATTCTGTACGCGGCCGTCCTGCCGGCCCAACAAGCGCCCGACCCCTCGGTGCTTCCCGCCCCGCCGGCGCAAGCTCCCCCCGTCCAGGCTCCGGAGGACAAGCGGATTTTCGGCGTTCTGCCCAACAACCGCACCACGGAAGCCTCGATTCCGTTTCACCGCATCACTGCCAAACAGAAAATGACCATCGCCTTCAAGGACTCCTTCGATTGGCCGGTCTACCCGACGGCAGCCGCCTTCGCCGCGCTCTATCAGCTTGAAGACCAGAACCATTCGTTCGGACAAGGAGTCGTGGGGTACGCGAAACGCTTTGGGACCGCGTATGGCGACCAGATGATCGGCAACATGATGACCGAGGGCATCGTGCCTTCGCTGGTGCACCAGGATCCGCGGTATTTCCGAATCGGCGAGGGCAGCAAGAAGTCGCGCGCCTGGTATGCGCTCACGCGCATCGTCATCGACAAGACCGACTCCGGCCGCAGCACGTTCAATCTTCCGGAATGGGGCGGCAATGCTCTCGCGGTGGCGATTTCCAACGCGTACTATCCCGATACGCGCAATGTCAGCGACAACGTGCAGAAGCTGCTCATCGCTTGCGCGACCGACGCATTTTCGAATGTGCTGAAGGAATTCTGGCCGGATGTGAAGCGCCACTTCCAGAAGAAGCACAACCACGACGCCGGAGCTACCTCTCTGTCATCGAGCCGCTAGGGTCTGCCTGTAAGGCGTTTTGGTCATACCAAGAGTATGGTAGATTGGGCGTAATGAGGCTGGCGAAACGAACGTACTCTCTGCCCCCCGATCTGCTGCATCGGTTCGAAAAACGCCTTCCCCCCGGCGACCGGAGTGCTTTTGTCGCAAGACTGATCCAGGAATGGCTAGACGAGTCCGAACGCCGGGAATTGCGCCGCCAGTTGATCGAGGGTTGCAAGGCAATGAGCGGTTTGTACCGGGAGATCGCTCAGGAGTGGGATCCCCTCTCGGAAGAAGTGTGGCGTGACACCGAGTAAACTCTTGCGGCGAGGCGATGTCATTCGCGTCCGTTTGGACCCGGTGGAAGGCTCAGAGCAGAGCGGCGAGCGGCCCGGGCTGGTGGTTTCGCCCGATTTGATCAACGAGCACAGCCCGGTCATTCTCGTAGCTGCAATTACCTCGCGCAAGACCGAAAAGGTCTATCCCTTTGAAACCCTGGTTGAACCGCCCGAGGGAGGTCTTCCTCAACGCTCGAAGGTGCTGCTGATGCAGTTGCGGGCTTTAGATAAACGGCGAATTCTGGGGAAATACGGCGCACTGGGGGCGGGAACCCTGGAGCGGGTCGATTCCGCTCTGAGGATCGCGGTCGGATTGACACGCCTCTGACCAGCTATTTCGTCCCCGGCTCCCCGCTGCTCTCCAGGACGCAGATGTCGTCCAGATTGCGGTACTGCTCCGCGTAATCCAGACCGTATCCCACCACGAACTCGTCCGGAATCTGAAACCCGACGTAGCTGGCGTGCACCGGACGCAGCCGCCGCTCGGGCTTGTCCAGCAGCGCCGCGATGCGGATCGATTTCGGCCGCCTCTGCTCCAGCAGGTGCATCAGGTAGTTCAAGGTGACCCCGCTATCCACGATATCTTCCACGATCAGCACGTCGGCGCCTTCGAGCGAAATGTCGAGGTCCTTGGTGACCTTCACTTCGCCCGAGCTGGTCTTGCCCTTTCCGTAGGTCGAGATCCCCATGAAGTCGACGTATACATCGCGCTTCATGGCGCGTGCCAGGTCCGTGAGGAAGAAGCACGCGCCCTTCAGGATGCAGATCATGTGCAGGCGGCCTTCGGGATAATCGCGGGAAATCTGCTCGCCGAGTTCCCGAATCCGGGCGTGAATTCTCTCGGCGGAGATCAACACCCGTAGCTTGGAATCAGTCATGAAATCCAATTATCCGCCGAGCTTGAACCGCGTGCTCATGGGCCCCAGGTGGATATGCGCGCCCGTAGCCTTACCGGGAACCGCCTGGCGGAATGCGAAGTAGGGAATCCTGTTCTGGGTGAGGAATTCGCGCAGCCACACGCCTTCCGGCTGGTCGGGATTGAGGGCCACATCCACCAGTCCAGTGTGGTCGAAGCCCAGCGCGCGGTGAACCGCGGTTTCTCCCATGGCGCTCACCGGCAGCGGCTTCCCAAACTGGCCTGCAAACGCCATCTCGACGCGCGTAAGCGTAACGGCCGTGAAGACGCCGTCGCCGTCGAAGCGCTCCGCGATGGCGTGCGCCGCAGCCGGCTCCGTAACCAGCTTGGCCTCCATAGCCTCCTCGGCCTTGGCCATCTCGGCCAGTTGCCGGGTCAGTTTCGCGCGCGATTCGGCCAAATCGCACGTCCTGCGCGCCAGGTCCAGATCGTCCAGGAAAGTGGCCAGCGAGGCCTGCGGTTCCACCTCGGCATCCACCAGCTTCTGGGCTTCGTCGAAAGCCTTCTTGCGCCGTTCGAAGCGGCGCGTGGACGCGGCGATCATCTCGTCCGATTGGTCAGGCGTGAGATCCTGTCCGTACAGGGTTTTCCGCAGGAACGCGGCATCCTGGGCATCCGCAATCGCGGCTTCCGCCTTCTCCAGTTGGATTCGCGGAAGGGCGCCAGCTTCCACCAGGGCGCGCAGGTTCTCCAGGCTAGCCTTGGCACGCGCCACCTCCGGGTCATCGTCTGTCTGCGCAAAGACGGAGGCGGCACACACTAAGAGCACGAGGCCGAAATAAAAACGCATGAGACTCTATTATAGGCGGTGGCGGATGGCCGTGGGTTACGGCCGCGTTCGCGCCGCGGGGCGGGCTACAATCGGGAGCGGACATGTTCTCCACCCGCTTGCATTGGGACCTCCGGCCCAACCGCCTCAGCCGGTTGATCGAGGCCAAACGACGCGCGGGGGCGCGGATCCTCGACCTCACCGAGTCGAATCCCACGCGCGCCGGCCTGAGCTACCCGCCGGAGATCGCGGGCGCGCTTGCAGATCCGCGGATGCTGGTCTACGAGCCCGCGTCCGCCGGAATGAACGAGGCGCGGATGGCCGTGGCGGCTTATTACGGCCTACGCGGACACCCGGTGGACGCGGACCGCATCCTGCTGACCGCCAGCACCAGCGAGGCCTACGCCTACCTGTTCAAGTTGCTGTCGAATCCAAACGACCGGGTGCTAGTGCCGCGGCCTTCGTATCCCCTGTTCGAGTTCCTGGCGAACCTGGAATCCGTGGCGGTCGACCAGTACCCGCTGACCTACCATGGCGGATGGGCAATCGACCTGGAGGCGCTCGCCGCCGCAGTCGCGGAACGCACGCGGGCCGTGGTGCTGGTGAATCCCAACAACCCGACGGGCTCCTATGTCAAGCGGCCGGAACTGGAGGCGCTGGTGCGGTTATGCGCCGAACACGGGATGGCCCTGATCTGCGACGAAGTCTTCTCGGATTACGCGTTCGGGCCCGACGCCGCGCGGGTGAGCACGCTGGTTGAGGTCGAGGATTGCCTGGCGTTTTCCATGAGCGGGCTCTCGAAGATTGCGGGACTGCCGCAGATGAAGCTGGGCTGGATCGTGACCAGCGGGCTGGAGACGTTACGCAAAGAGGCGATGGACAAGCTTGAGTGGATCGCCGACACGTACCTGTCGGTGAGCACGCCGGTGCAGTGCGCGGCGGGCAAACTGCTGCGCGCGGGCGAAGCCGTCGAGCGGCAGATTCGGGACCGGACGTGCGCCAACCTGGCGGTGGCGCGCGATGTCCTGGCCGGATCGGCGGGCAGCATTCTGGCGGTGGAAGGCGGCTGGTATATCACGGTGCAGGTGCCGCGCATTCGCAGCGAAGAGGAATGGACCTTGGAACTGCTCGGCGATCGGGACGTGTTGGTGGCGCCGGGGTTCTTTTTCGACTTCGAATCGGAGGCGTTTTTGGTGGTCAGCCTGTTGACGGCCCCTGAGGTGTTCCAGGAAGGAATAGCGCGGCTGGCGCGGGCCGTCGGGTAACGCCGGGCCCACAGGGCACCCTCCGGGTCCGGCGTTACCGCTTGGACTTGGTCGGCACCGCTCCGCTCTTGATGATCAACTGCGTGAGCAAGTCCACCACGGTATCGAGCGGCAGGACGTCGGCGATGTCGATGGGGGTTCTTCCGCGGGCGTCCTTGTTGTCCATGGGAACGCCCTGCTCCGCGAGAAACTGCACCACCTTGCAGATCTCGGCCTGAGTCGCGATGCCGCCCGTGCCGGTCACCGAGGCGTGCATCACGGTGGCGCCGGTATCGGTGACCGCCGCGGGATGCGGGTCCAGTTCCCACGCGTATTTCACTGGCTCCACGTGGCCGCTGCCGGCCGCCGCCATCAGCAGCGTGGAACCGTCCTGCGCCTTCAGCGCCACATCGGCGCCGCCTGCCACCAGCGCCCGCATGACATCCTCATGGTTCGCCTTGGCCGCCATCAGCAGCGGTGTCTGCTCGCCCACGGGACGGAAGAATCCGCCGCCACCGCCTCCGCGACCGCCCGCGGCAATTTTCGCGGTGCGCGCGTTGGGATTGGCGCCCTTGGCCAGGAGCTTCTTTACCAGCTCGAGGCTGCCCGCCTGGGCCGCCAGGTGCAACGGCGTGTTGCCGGCGCGATCCGCCACGTTCGGGTCCGCGCCACCATCCACCAGGGCGATCGCGGCCGGCGCGCTCTTGTAGGCCGCTGCCACCGACAGCACCTTGGTGCCGTCGGGGACCGTGTAGTTCGGGTCGGCGCCCGCCGCCAGCAGACTCTTGACGGACTTATCGTCGTTCTTCACCGCGGCAAACACCAGGGCCGTAAAGCCGCCCATGGAAACGGCTTTGAAGTCGGCGCCGTGGTCCAGCAGCACCTGCGTGACCTCGGCGTGCCCTTCCGCCGCGGCCCACATCAGCGCGGTCTGCCCTTTGCGCGATTCCGCCGCATTCACGTTGGCGCCGCGCGCAATCAGTTGCCGGACCACCTCGGCGTTGCCGGAGTTGGCGGCGATCATGAGGGCCGTCTCGCCGTCCCAGCGCGCGGCATTGACATCCGCGCCCGCTTTCAGGAGCTTGGCTGCCAGGGCGGCATTGCCGTTGGAGCAGGCCAGGGTGAGCGGCGTCTCGCCATATTCGTCCGCAGTGTTCACCTTGGCGCCGGCCGCCAGCAGGACGTCGGCGGCCGCGGTGTCGTCCAGGTACGCGGCCCACGCGAGCGCCGTGGCGCCGTCGGGCTGCGCGGCGTTCACGTCGGCATGCTGCGACACCAACGCGTTGACGGCCTTGTCGTCGCGCCGCTTGACTGCGTCGACCACGCGGAGGTCGCCCGCGGCGTAGCAGGAGGCAGCGAGCAGGAGGAGCGCGCTGAGACTGAAGCGCATGAGCTTCCCCTACACGTCCGTGAGTTTGGGGAGCTCGCCGGTGCTGTCGCCCCATTTGTCCGCCGGCACGCCCGCGTCGTGCAACATACTGAGCAGCAGATTGTTCAGCGGCGTGTCCTTGGGATACCTGATGTGCCGCCCGCTCTTGAACTGCCCCGCTCCTCCGCCCGCCAGCACGATCGGCAGATCGTGGTGCGTGTGCGCATTGCCGTCGCTGATGCTGCTGCCGTAGAGAATCAGCGAGTGGTCTAGCAGGTTGCCATCGCCGTCCGGTGTCGACCGCAGCTTCTGCAGCATGTAGGCGAACGTGTCCACGTGATGGGTGTTGATCTTGTGCACCTTCTCGATCTTTTCCGGATCGTTCTGGTGGTGCGTGACGGAATGGTGCCCGTCGGAAACGCCGATCGAACGATAGCTCCGGTTGCTGCCTTCGCGCGCCATCATGAACGAGACTACCCGCGTCAGGTCGGCCTGGAACGCGATCGCCTGCAGGTCGATCATGAGCTTGGCATGGTCCTCGAACTCCACGGGAATGGCGGTGGGACGCTCCATCACCGGCATCTTCACGGTGGCGTTCTGCTCTTCGGCTTTCTGGATGCGCCGCTCGATGTCGCGGATCGACTCCACGTACTCATCCAGCTTGTTGCGGTCGCGCGGCCCCAGGCCCGATTCCAGGCGCGAAACGTCGTCGCGGATGTAGTCGAGAATGCTGCGCTGCTCCTTGAGCGCCGTCAGCCGCGCCTTGGGATCGGTCGATTCGCCATCGCCGAACAGCCGTTCGAACACCGCGCGCGGGCTGACTTCCACCGGCAGCGGCGTGGTGGGCGTGCGCCAGGAGATGGTGTTGGTGTACGCGCAGCTATAGCCTGAGTCGCAGTTCCCCGCCAGCGCCGGACTCTCCAGGCCGATCTCGAGCGAGCCGAGCTGCGTCGTCTTCCCGAACTCCCGGGCGGCGATCTGGTCCGCCGAGATGCCCGCGTGGATATCCACCTCGGTCTTCTTGGGATGTACGCCCGTGAGCCACGTGGCGCCGGCGCGCGCGTGGTCGCCTGCGCCATCGCCCAGCGCCCGGCCCTGCACCTGGGCCAGCCCGCTCAGCACCAGCAACTGCTCCCGGTACGGTTCCAGCGCCTTCATGGCCGGCATGAACTCGTAGCTCGATCCTTCCGCCGCCGGAGTCCAGTACTTCATGATGATCCCGTTCGGCACATAGACGAACGCCAGCCGCACCGCCGCCTTGGCGGCGTTGGTGGTGGCGCCGAACGCCGGCACCATGGCATCCAGGAAGGGCAGGGCCAACGTTGTGCCGAGGCCGCGCAGAAAGGTGCGGCGAGGCAGGGATTTCTTGGTGACGATCATGGTTCCGGAGTCCTCCTCATTTGAAACGGTGTGCTTCTGACAATAGCGGTTACCAGGGCCGAGAAACGGTAATTGTCGCGGGCCGATTCGCGCAGAATGGACCGCACCGCCGGCTGGTCGTAATACTCCAGGCCGCGGCCCAGCGCGTAGGTGAGCAGCTTCTGGGTGGCGGTGGTCAGAAACTCCTCGCGCCGCGTGGTCACGAAGACTTTCTTGAGCCCCGCGGGACCCGAGACCTGGGTGCCGTCCGGCAGCTTGCCCGAAGGGTCGATGGCGCTCCCCGCATCTTCCGTCCGCCACTTGCCCACCCCGTCGAAATTCTCCAGCGCGAATCCCAGCGGGTCCATGCGCGAGTGGCACGAGGCGCACACGGCGTTGGCGCGGTGCTGTTCCATCGACTCGCGCATCGAGAGCTGTCTGCCGTCCTTCCCCTTGGGCTGAAAGTCCGGCACGCCGGGTGGCGGCGGAGGCGGCGGCGCGCCCAGCAGCGTCTCCAGGATCCATTTGCCGCGCTGCACCACCGAGGTGCGGTTGGGGTACGACGTCACCGTCAGGACGCTGCCTTGCCCCAGCAGCCCGCCGCGGTTCGGATCGGTGAGAGTCACCTTGCGGAACTGCGAGCCGTAAACATCGGGGACGCCGTAATGCTCCGCAACGCGCTGGTTGAGGTACGTGTAGTTGGCGTCCACCAGGTCGAGCATGCTGCGGTCTTCGCGCAGGATGCTTTGGAAGAACAGCGTCGTTTCCTGCTCGAATCCCTGGCGCAGGCTCTCGTCGAACTCTGGAAAAGCGTCGGGATCGGGCTTCTCGGCCGCCAGGTTCCGCAGGTAGAGCCATTGCCCGGCGAAGTTGCTCACCAGCGCTTCCGAGCGCGCATCGGCCAGCATGCGGCGCACCTGCTGATCGAGCACCGCCTGGTCTTTCAGCTTGCCCTTGTCCGCCAGGCCCAGCAATTCGTCGTCGGGGATGCTGCTCCACACGAAGAACGAAAGCCGTGACGCCAGCTCGAAATCGCCGATGCGATAAACGCTGGCGGGCGGCGTGCGTTCCCCAGCACCCGGCGGATCGCGCTCGATGCGGTACAGGAAATCCGGCGAGACCAGCATCGCCCGCAGCGCCTTTTCGATGCCGTGGTCAAAGTCGCCTTCACTGCGCCCGCTCTTGTAGAACGCCATCAGCGGCTTGATGTCCGCATCGGTCACCGGACGGCGAAACGCGCGCCGCGCGAGAGTCGCGAGGATGGTGTGGGCGCAAGGGTCCTCGTCGCCGGCCGATGGATGGCACACGAAAATCCTTCCGCGGCTGGGCGTATCGCCCCGGCCGGTGGCGTTATACGGTCCGGCGATCAAAACCTTGTCCACCTGCGGAGGTCCGCCGCCTGCCGGCACTTCAAATCGCTTGAGCTGAGCGCCATCCAGCCGCAGATCCATCTCGGCCGGCGCATTCCGGGGCGGAACTGGACTGCCGCCACCACCACCGCCGCCGCGCCGTCCGCCGGGAGCCGATATTTCCGGCTTCCAGGATTCCCTGAGGAACGTCACCCCTACCGTGCGCAGGCCCGCTTTCACGGGCAGGCGAAACTCGTACGGGGTGGCCATTCCGCTGCCATCGCCGCCGCCCATCTTCACGCGAATCCGGTATTCGGCGTCCAGCGGGAAGTAATACGCAAAGCTCATGCCGCCGCGCGAATCGAACGGCAGGTCGTCGCTGATGCGCTCATTCCGCGGCCCGCGCCGGGCGCTGAATTCTTCTTCCCCCGGCTTCATGTGGATGTCGCCGATCGCCAACCGGCTGACCGAACGCGCCGCCGACAGGTACCGCTCGAGGAGCGCCGGGGATACCGAGAGCACGGCCCCGATATTGTCGAATCCGTAGCCCGAATCGTCTATCGGCAGCGTGGAGCCCGCGTGCGTATCGAGCGCCAACAGATCGCGGATGGCGTTGCTGTACTCGGCGCGGTTCAACCGGTGCGCCGCCGGCCTACCCGGATCGGGATTGGCCGCGGCATAGCGGTCGAGCGCCTCTTCCAGCCCCTTGGTGAACGCCGCCGCCGTGGCTGCGTCGGGGCGTGGCAGGCCGGCCAGAGGCATCTCGCCCGTCCGAACCTTGCGCACCACCTTTTCTAATACGCCGGCACTCGTGCCCAGGTGCGCCCAATCCAACCCTTCCAGCGAAACGCCGCCGGTCCTGGCCTTCTGGTTGTGGCACATGACGCAGTACTTGTCCGCTACGGCGCGCGGTGAGGAGGGATTCGGTTGCGCGCAAATCCACGGCGCAACGGCAACCGCCGCCGCGAACCCGGCCAGACGCAAAACTACCAACAGCCCCTCCTTAAGGGATGGATCTTGGATTCATTGTCCCTGTTATCCGGGCCGTAGTCAACCCGGTAACGCCGGCGGTCTCCGCCGCCGGCCCACAATTTGTCCGAACTCCAACCCCTCCGCCGGCCGAAAGCTCCGGCGGAAACCGAAACTGAGTTTCGGTTTTGGGCAGGCGAACGCGGCTCGCGGGCGCGGCTGCCCCATCCGGGGGGGCGCAAACCTCCAGATGCGCCCCCAGATTTCGAGCCGCCGCCACAACCCTGAGAAACCAAGTGACTTAGGACGCCATGAATAATAAACTCAGATACCCGGTATGAATTTCGCCAACACCGAAAGTGGCCCCCGTGCCTGGCCAAAAACGTTACCGGATTCTGCCTTCGGAGAGGCCCGCTTTCCGGCCATTTTCGAGTGACGCTCCTGCCTGGCCAGAGTCGATCCTTTTCGGCCAGGCAGGAGTCATCATATTACGCGGCCGCGGACACCGCCAGACGCGCCAAGGTATCGCGGTAGTTCCAAGGCATCCACGCTGACGGGTTCCGTTTCAACTCTCCGGCGTGCCGCAGCAACTCCGTGAGATAGTCGAACGGATTGACGCCGTTTAACTCGCAGGTGTGAATCAGTCTCATGAACAGATCCCCCATCTGCGCTCCATTCCGGGTCTTGTAGAACTTGGATCCGGCGTGAAAACGCGTCTTCAGGGCTGAAGAGGCTTCAACTTGGCTGCTCTGGCGAGTATCGTTTCTGCGAGGTCTTCTATCATCGGTGAAGGTCTGAGCCTGAGCACCGGACGGTTTTGCGGGCGGGTCAGTTCGCCGGGAATCAGAAACAGCTTATAGCGGAGCTTCTGCAGGGTGAGCTTTTGCCAGGACTCATCCAGACAATTTCGCTGAAATGCTGTCACCAGATTGTACGCGAGGCGGACGATCTCCAGGTAGAGCGCGTTGGCGGCGAACGACGCTGTTGGAATCTTGCGTAGCGCATAGTCTTCTCGGAGTTCGCGAATCCGCGGTTCCATCCCGGCACGTCCGTCGTAGAAATGCCAGATCCCGGCTGGAGTCAGCGGCAGGTCGGTGACCCAGGCACGATAGATGTAGCGGCCCATGGCGAACAGGGTGGTTTCGGCTTCCTCTTGTTGAATGAACCTTCGCGCCACCACGAAACGACGGGCCTTTGGCCAACCATGGGGGCGGTGCTCGAACTCCGCCATCTCCCACCTGGGATTAACTGGTTCATACGAGATGCCTGAAAGCAGTCGTTTGAACGCTTGGGTCAAACGAGCGACCACCGCATATTGTGCGGGCCGCTCTTCCAGGGTGACGAACACCGGATTGAAGCCGAAGCCGGCGTCGGCACGGACTCGCAACTCGCGGATCTCGGGCGGCACATTGGCGAAGCTGGTGTCCAGCAATTCCATACTGCCATCCCAGGTTCCGGCATTTCCGGGACGGAGTTCGGCATCCCAGAGGTAGGATGAATTGGCCTCGATGCAGAGCAGCGGGTCGTAGGATTTCTTGCCCCGATAGCGGGGATTGTAACCGACGGCGGCATCTTCCTGGTTCCCGAATACCGTAACCACAGTGCTGTCCAAATCGAAGATCATCGTGATCTTCCCGCCGAGATGCTGTTCGTAGAAACGGAACGCCTGCTCGCAGTTGCCGCCATAATTGAGATACGTGTGTAGCTTCATGAGGCCGTCTTTCTTCCTTTCGGGATGTGGCTGCGATATACGTTGATATCAACATTTTCGGCCTATGTCAAAAATCGCCGGCCTTCGCTACGAGACAACCCTTCGGGTGCGCGACTTTTGTCTCTGTCTCCACGTGCAGCGCGGCCGTGCGCGTGGACCGGACGACCCTGACCACCGCCCTCATGGAGCGTCGCGGCCTTATCAAGATTACGGCGAACTATGCGGACCGGCGCAGCCTACTTGTCCTCGGTGGACACCACTCTCGAATCGGCCTGAAATTTCTTGTACTCGCTGAAGGTCATGTCGAGCGACTTGTGGTAACCCTTCAATAGAACCAGCCGCGCCGAAGCCTGCAAATTCACCTTCTTCGGCAGCCACACCTCGTGATTGACCCGCGTCTGCTCCAGCACCAGGTGTGCTCCCTTGGACAGCCGCAGCAGGAACCCGCCGAACGAGATGGTGTCCGTGCTTTCCATCTCCACCTTCACCCACTGGTAATCGTTCTGATCGATCCACAGCCGCGCCTTCACCTTCGGGAAGAAAGACGTCGCGGTGGATTTCGGTTTGTACCCGGGCTTCGGCGTGGCATCGATCACATAAGCCGTGCCGCCATTGAGCGCTTCCTCGCCCACCAGGCGGAATTCGAACGCGTCCGGCAACTCCTTGAGCGGCTCGCGCTGCCGTTGCCGCCTGCGGTCCCAATCGGCAATCCGGCGTTGGCGCTGCTCGTCGGTCTCCTTGCGCCGCAGCTCGATGCTCCTTTCGAGCTTCTCTTCCTCCTGCTTCTGCTCGCTGGCGGAAAGCGGCTGGTCGTTCCGCGCCACCAAGCGGCGGTAGGGAGATCCCTCCTGCAACGTCACGTCAAACGTGCGAATTTGTTGGTTCTTGGGCTGACCCGAGCCGTTCAGGTCGCTCTCCACCTCGCGTTGCAGAAAAGTGTAATTGCGCGCGACTTCGGCGTTCTTCTGGTCCAACTCGCACGACCGCCGAACGATCTCGCCAGCGTCCTCGGCGGCGAGAATCGCCGGAACCAACACAGCCAGCATGACGAAGCGCACGTCTAATTGTACGCCGCGCGAGGGCCTGAAGTTTCCGGTCGCGCCGGCAAGTTCCTGGACTTCAGGTGCTATCAGACCCCGCGCAGCCGCATTGAGCCGATGAAGAAAATCGCCCGCACCCCGCGCGCTCACCGCGCGCTGCTGCTCAACTATTTCAAGGCTGAGAAGCGATTTTCCAGCGGCGTGGTCGAAGGGCTGAACATCAGGGCCAAGTAACTATGAGATGATCCTGTGGCTTCCGCACCTTCCGTATGCTGGAACTCGTGGTCTATCACTCACTGGGCAACCACCAGAACCGAAGCTCACCCACGAATTTCTCTGACAAAACATCTCTTTGCGAAGCGAAAGAGCCGCCGGGCGGCCCATATCGTTCAGATTCGTGGTAGATCCCCGACCGTCATTTCCCCGCGCACGTTGCCTGTATTCAATGTGCCGGCGGGTTCGACAAGCAGAATTTCCACCTCTTTATCGGCGCCAGGCCGGTGCTCGGTGCCGCGCGGGACAATCAGGAACTCTCCCTGGCCGATGGTCACCTCCCGCTGCTGCCCGTCTGCATCGCGGTAGCCCATGCGGAAACTGCCTCGGACCACGAGGAAGAGCTCGTCCTCGTTATCGTGGTGGTGCCACACGAACTCGCCTTGAAATTTTACGAGCTTGACGTGCTGGCCATTCAGCTCGCCCACGATTTTGGGGCTGAAATGATCGGAGAAGGATGCCAGTTTCTGCGCGAGGTTGACTTTGTTCATACCGGCAGTGTAGCGCGGGAAATCTCACGCCGCCTTGCGCTTCGCGGCTTCCGTAGTTCGCGGCGCCGCGAGCCCCAGATAGATCAGCAGCACGACCACCGTCATCCAATGATCCAGCACAGAGAACAGGCTGTCCACCGGAACCATCAACCACCGCGAATACTGCTCGGCGCGCAGCGTGGCGTACATGTGAGCCAGGCTCAACGGCAGCGCCGGCAGGAGGGCCAGGAAGATGCGCCAGCGGCGGCCTTCGCTCAAATCTCGGCTGCGCTGCAAAACCTCGGTCTCGCGGTCGGCCTCGATGGCCACGATGGTGTCGGTGAAGATCAGCTTCACCATGGCCACTATGCCGGGGACGATCAACAGCGCACTCCACAGCATGATCGTAATCTCGACTTTGAACTTGTTCCAGAGACTTTTGGCCCATTGCCGCCAGCCCCAGCGGAACGCTTCGCCCGTGGGGCAGGCCGTCCCGGTGCGCAGGTTCAGCACCAGGCCGTAGATCGCGGCGGGCATCACTAGGGCGCTGAAGATCAGGTCGCCAAAGTCCCTCACGAAATACGCGAGCACTCCCTCGCTAGGGACATCCAGCAGGTAACCCGCGAATTCGAGCGCCAGCTTCGCCGGAACGAGGACGACCATCGTGACCGCGGCCAGAAACGGGAGGTTGGAAAAGAAGAGGCGCGTGGAACGAACCAGGAGCGCGCCTATGGAGTCGAAGGGCTCGCGACGGAAGTCGATTTCGAGGTAGCCCTTGCGGAAGGCTCGTTCCATCTCAGACCGGCTGATTGGCAGCGCGCTTGACCCACCGGTAGGCCGCCACGGAATTCTTCCAGAAGTATTTCTCGGCCGTCGCGCGCCCCTTGCCGGCGAAGTATGCGCGCACCACGCTCAACTCTTTCGGGTAGGGCAGCCACTGATCGCTGTTCGGCCAATCGCTGCCGTAGAGCACTCGATCCTCGCCGAAAATGCCGGACAGCTCATCGAGTCTAGAACGGTAGAAGTCTAGAGTTTCGGGAATGGCGCCATCGACGCGGCGCAGCACCTCGGAAATCTTGACGAATACCTGGGGCCGCTTGCCCAACTCGCGCAGATTCGCCTGGTACGCATCGCGGGCCACCGCTTCGGACGGCGGATTCAACTGCGGCAGATGATCGACGACCACACGCAGGCCGGGCACGCGATCCGTAACTCGCACCACGGCATCGATCAGCGCGGGGTTGGGATTGGCGGTGTCCAGCGCCAGCCCGGCTTCGGCCAGCAACTTCAGGTCGGCCACAAAATCCGGCTTGGACAGGTCAGCGCCCAGATCGTGGCCCCACAAATTCCCGTAGCGGATGCCGCGGAACAGTGGGTTGCGGTGGAAGCGCTCCAGTTGTTTGCGGAACTCCGGCTTGCCCGGCTCCAGGTTGCCGACCGTCCCCACGATGATCGTGTCCTTGGCAGCGATGTCCAGCACCCACTGGTTGTCTCCCAGCCAGGTGCTGCATTCCACCTCGATCGCGCCCACCACGCCCAAGGGTACGGCGATCTGCCGTAGCCGCTCCGGCAGCGCGGGATGGTACAGCACGGTGTTGTCCTTGGAGGGCCACGGCACGCCTTGCGGGCGGGTCGTGTCGAACAGGTGGATATGAGTATCGATGATGGGAATGGCGGCCTGCGCAGGGGCGCCGGTCAGCGCGGCCCCCGCGGAAACGCTCAGAAAGGTTCGGCGATGCACGGAGTTATTGTAGCCCGCTCAGCGCCTGTAGACTACGCCGCCCTTCATTACGAAGGCCACTTTTTGCACGGTCGAAATATCTCGCAGCGGGTCGCCGGGAACAGCGATGACATCGGCAAAGTAGCCGGGCTTGAGCGCCCCGATTTGTTCCTGCCAGCCGAGCAGCTTGGCGCCGTTCAGTGTGCCGGCCTGGAGCGCGGCCAGAGGCGTCATGCCAAACTTCACCATCAGGACAAACTCCCGCGCCTGCGTGCCATGAGGAAACGGACCGACATCGGAGCCCATGGCCACGGGCACTCCGGCCGCCAGTTGCTTGCGAAACTCGCGCTCGTGGTAAGCCACCAACTGTTTTTCAAGGGCCTGCTGCGCGGCGGTCGGAGCATGCTCCGCAAAGTAATCGGAAATGGTGAAGGTCGGGACGGCGAAGATCAGCTTGTCGTGCATGATCTGCATGGTCTCTTCGCCCAATTGGTAGCCATGGTCGATCGAGACTACCCCCGCGCGGGCGGCATAAAGAGCGCCCGGCTCGCCGGTGGCGTGCACCGCTACGGATTTGCCCACGCGCCGGGCCTCCCTGACGGCGGCGGCCATTTCAGCTTCGGTGTACTGGTACGGAGTGAGGAAGCGGCCCGCTTCGACCGAATCGCGGCCGGTCTGATAGATCTTGATGAAATCGGCGCCTTCTTTGAACTGCTGGCGGATCGCCTCCACGAGCTCGGCGGCGTTGTTGGCGCGGGTGGCGTTGGAGAGCACGCGCTGCTCGGGGTTG
>Ga0209517_10004157_pt1 | contig 19210 bp, 14 predicted proteins | sample PeaSoiMetSII2010_FD_187695 | JGI IMG/M metagenome (GOLD analysis project Ga0209517, IMG submission 187695) | Peat soil microbial communities from Weissenstadt, Germany - SII-2010 (SPAdes) (version 2) | ecosystem: Environmental > Terrestrial > Soil > Wetlands > Peat | place: Germany...
GAGCCGTGGGCACGCGGGCGCCCGCCGAGGTCCGCGACGCCGTCCTCACCCGCTGTGAGCTCTGGAGAGGCCGTGCGTTTGTGGTGAAGGACTGGTACATCAGCGAGTACGCCCCCATTCGCAACTATGCCGGCGATGCCATCGGAATGCTCTCCGTCGGCATTCTCGAGAACACTTACACGGCCATCCGCAACCGCGTGATCCTTTCGTTTTTTGGAATCGCCACGGCCGGCTTCCTCCTGATCATCGGCATTACCTACTACATGATTCAGTACATCACTCGCCCCATCGGTGAGATGGTCGCCGCCACCCGCGGCATCATCGCGGGCCGCTTCGACCAGGAAGTGCGTTCTGATTCGCCCGGCGAGATCGCCCTTCTGGCGGAATCCTTCAACGCCATGCTCGCCAGCCTCCGCCAGATGAAGGGCGACCTGGAAGAGTGGGGACGAACCCTCGAGGAAAAGGTGAAACAGCGGACCGAAGAACTGGGGGCCATGCAGGCCAGAATGGCGCAGTCCGAGAGGCTGGCCTCGCTCGGAATGCTGGCGGCCGGCGTCGCCCATGAGGTCAACAATCCGCTGGGCGGCATTCTTGCCTTGACCGGTCTCAGCGTGGAAGACATGGCCCAGGATGACCCCAATCGGGAGAACCTCGAGGAGGTGATCCGCCAGACCGAACGCTGCCGCGACATCGTCAAGGGCCTGCTCGAATTCTCCCGCCAATCCAAGGGCAACACCGAACCCGTCGATCTCAACAAAGTCCTGCAGGACACGCTGTCGCTGGTGGAGAATCAGGCCGTCTTCTTCAACATCAACGTGGTTTGGAACCTGGACCCGGAGCTGCCGCGTGTCATGGCCGATCGATCCCAATTCCAACAGGTATTCATCAACATCTTTATGAATGCCGTGCAGGCCATGAACGAGCGCGGCGCCATCACCATCGTGACGCGCCACAACGCTCCCGGCAATTCCGCTGAAGTGGCGATCTCCGACACCGGTCAGGGCATTCCGGCCGAGCAGATCGGCCGCATCTTCGATCCCTTCTTCACCACCAAAGAGAGCGGGCATGGCACGGGCCTCGGCTTGTCGATAGCCTATGGAATTGTGACCACTCATCGCGGGACCATTTCCGTCCAGAGCGAGGTCGGCAAAGGGAGCACGTTCACCATCCGGCTGCCCGTCGAAGCGGAAGTCCGGCTGGAGGTGTAAATCCTCAGAGTGTGGCAAATCGCAGCTTGTCGGAATTCCCCAAAAAAACGTGTTTGAAAATCAGATAAGCAGGTGTTAAGATCTTAATAGCTTAAATAGCTTAATATGGGTGCCTCACGGATGTATGCCGTGTTTGTGGCTAGGACCCCACCCGTATTCATTCATCCCTCAACTCTTCTATCCAATTTTAACTGCGATGGTTTGGCGAGCCGGTTGACCGGCCCGCGTGAATGGGACCGACCAGCCAGCGAGGATCAATCGCCGGGCGCGCTACCCGTGCGGCAATTTCGCCTCGCTGCATAAGTCCGGAGGATCGATGAGCGCGTGCCCAGTGACCCTGGAGACTCTTCCACGGTATCCCGAGGGGACGGAAATCCTCACCTGTCTGCAGTGCGGCGTGTGCGCCGGAACCTGCCCTTACGGCGAAGTAATGGACTATCCGCCGCGCCGCATGATCGCCATGATGCGCGCCGGAATGCTGGAGAAGGTGTTCACCAGCGACAGCCTGCTCGCCTGCGTGGCGTGTTACGCGTGCATGGCCAAGTGCCCCCGAGGCATCCGCCTCACCGAGATCCTGCTGCCGCTCATGAAAGAGCAGACCCTCGCGCACCTGCCGGAGTTGCCGGGCGAATTGCAGAAGGCCCTGCAAAACACGCTCCGCTACGGCAACCCCATGGGCGAACCCTCCCGCAAGCGCGCGGCCTGGGTCAAAAGCGCCGGGGTTCCGATCCGCATCTTCGCAGAGGATCGCAAGCCCGCCGATGTGCTCTGGTTTGTGGAGTGTTATACCTCGTACTACCCGCGCGGACAGGACAACAGCCGCGCCACTGCCAGGCTCTTCCACGCCCTCGAAATCGACTTCGCCATCTTGGGCAACGAAGAGAAGTGCGCCGGCGAGTGCGGCCGCCTGACGTGGGAGCCCGGCCTCTTCGAGACCCTCATGGACTACAACATGGCGGTCTTCCAGAAGTACCAGTTCAACCGCGTCGTCACTTCGTGCCCTCACGCTCACAACGCTTTCAAAAACCGCTACCCGGTTCTCGGCTTCAACTGGGGTCTCGAGCACGTTACACCCTTCCTGGCGAAATATTTGGCCAGGCTCAAACCGTTGCTCACGCGGAAGCTCCCCTACACCGTGACCTATCACGACTCCTGCTGCCTGGGGCGGCAGAACGAGTTCTACCAGGCGCCCCGGCAACTGCTGGCGGCGATTCCCGGCGTGAAATCGATCGAGATGGTGCACAACCGCGTCAACGCCATCTGTTGCGGCGGTGGCGGCGGCGGCATGTGGCTCGACACTTACTTCAAGGCCAAAGGCTATGAACGTCTCTCGGAACGGCGGGTGAGAGAGGCCGTCGCGACCGGGGCCGATGTTCTCGCTGTTTCGTGTCCGTATGAGGTTTCCCGCTTTGAGGATGCCCTCAAAGTTCTGGGATATGACAAACGCATGATGGTCCGGGATGTGACTGAGCTCCTGGCTGAAGCAATGGAGGAATAAGAGATGCACATTCTTGTGCTCTTGAAGATGGTGCCCGATGTCGTGGAGGATCTGGAGATTGCCTCCGGCGGCACGGCGCTGGATCTCGACTGCCAGCGCATGATCCTGAGCGAATCGGATGACCATGCGCTGGAGCAGGCGCTGCTGTTGAAAGAACGCCACGGCGCGAAACTGACCGTGCTCGCGGTGGACGCCGCCGAGGTGGATGACGCGCTCTTCACCGCCGCCGCGAAAGGCGCGGATCGCGTCATGAAAATCGTCGGCTCGGATGCCGGTCTCACCACCCGGCAGGCGGCCCGGGTGTTGTCGCAGACCATCGCGGAAGAGCCTGGCCTGATGCCCGTCGATCTGATCCTCACTGGCGTTCAGGCCATTGACGACCTGGACGGCCTCATCGCCCCGCTGGTGGCCGACGAGCTCCACATGCCTTACCTGGGCATCATCACCGGAATCGCGTTGGACGTTTCCAGCGACACGGCTCGTGCCATCAAAGAGTATCCGTCCGGTGTCCGTGGCGAATTCCAAATCCAGCTCCCCGCGGTTCTGGGAATCCAGGCAGCCGAGAAACCGCCCCGCTATGTCCCGGTGGCCAAGATACGGGCGGCCATGAAGACCGTGAAGATCGAGTGCGCGCAGGTACTCACGCTGGCTGACGGAGGCTGGCCCGCCGTCAACGTCCTGGAGATGAAACAAAACGAGCCGGCTGGACACGCCGAAATGCTGGAGGGCGCGCCCGCCCAGGTGTCCGCCAGGCTCTGTGAAATCCTGGCCGGACGCGGCCTGTTCTGAGGAGATGCCCCATGACCGGAAACGTTTGTGTCTTTGCCGAGCAGTGGAGAGGACAGATCTCCGAAGCTACTTATGAAACGCTGGCGCTGGGCCGCGAGGTCGCCGATAAGTTAGGCGCTCCCCTCACCGCGATTCTTACCGGCTGCAATTCCCGAAACCTCGTCCGCTCGCTGGGCGTGGCGGACTCGGTGGTCTATGTGGACCACCCGCTGCTCGCCGAGATTCTTCCGCAGACTTGCGCGGCGGCGCTGGTTCAGTTGTTCCTGAACACGCGGCCCCTGGCCCTTCTGGTGCCCCTGACCAATATCAGCCTGGGGATCGGTACCCTGGTCGGCGCGCGGCTGGGCGTGCCGGTGATCAATTTCTGCAAGGATATCCAGGTAGCCGGCGGCAGGCTGGAGGCCCGCTGCGTGATGTACGGCGGAAAGATCGAGGCCACGGTCGGAGCTACCGGCGATCCCGCGGTCCTCGGAATCTGGCCTGGCGCACGGCCCGCGGAGAAAGGCCATATCGAGCGCGCCGTCCCCGTGACGGATGCCGCTGTCGTCCTGGAGGACGCCGAGGCAATCCGCCTCTCGAAATACATCGAACCCGAAGCGGGCGATGTCGACCTCACCAAGCAAGACGTCCTGGTGGCCGTCGGCCGCGGCATTCAGGACCGCGGGAATCTCGGCCTCGCCGAGGAACTGGCCAAGGCGCTCGGCGGCGCCGTATGCGGCTCCCGGCCGGTGATTGACCAGGGTTGGCTTCCCCTTTCGCGCCAGATCGGCAAATCCGGCCTCACCGTGAGACCCAAGCTTTACGTCGCTCTCGGTATCAGCGGCGCGCCCGAACATGTCGAGGGCATGAAAGGCGCGGACCTCATCGTGGCCGTCAACAGCGATCCGCACGCCCCGATCTTCAACGTGGCCCACTACGGTATTGTGGGCGACGTGCTCGACACGCTCCCGGTGCTCACCTCCATGGTCGAGGCGCGGAGGGCCCATGTCACCTAGCACGCACCGCTTGCTGACGCGCGCGGCTCTGATCAGAGCCACGGCCGTCAGGGAGTGGTTTCGCCAATCGTGTCTTGGTGCCCCACATGCCTGATGCCCTCTATCTCTGGATCCTCACTTTGGCCGCCTTCGGCCTTTTCGGGCACCGCGTGTTTCGATATGTCAAAGTCCTCTCCGGCGCCCGCGGGGAAAAACGTTGGGACCACCCGGGACAACGCCTCAGGCTGGTCCTCGTCAACGTCTTCGGCCAGCGGCGGCTGATCGAAGAACCGGTCATCGGATTGGCCCACCTCGTGATCTTCTGGGCCTTCGTCTTCTACGCCGGGAGCTTCTTCTGGAATCTCGTTCGGGGACTGTTTCCCTTCCTCCCCATTCCCTTCGCCGACCAGGTCGGCTGGATGCGAATCGCCCTCGAAGCGTTCGGCGTGCTCGGCCTCGTGGCCCTGGCTGTAGCGGCGGTACGGCGCTACATCTTTCCGCCCGACCGGCTGGAAAAGTCCAGGGACGCCACCATCATCCTCGGCCTCATCGCGGTGGTGCTCGGCTCCTCGCTAGCCGGTCAGTGGTTCGGCTGGCGCTCCATGTGGTGGCTTCACATGGTGACCGTCCTGGGATTCCTGGCCTACCTGCCCTATTCCAAACACCTCCACTTGCTCGCCTCGCCTTTCGCCGTGTTCTTCGGATCGCTCCGGCCCGGCAGCGTGCCCGCACCCTCTCCGGGCGCATCCAGCCGCGAGGAGTTCACCTGGAGGCAACTATTCAGCGGCCTCGCCTGCGCGGAATGCGGCCGCTGCGACCGCTCATGCCCCAGTTTCCAGGGAGGTTTCGCGCTCTCGCCCAAGATGCTGATGCATCACATGAAAGAGCTGGTTCGCGACGCCTCCGCCGGCCACAACGGAACCAGCTTCGTGGGCGATGTCGTCAAGCGCGAAGAGATCTGGGCCTGCACCACCTGCCTGGCTTGCATGGAACGGTGTCCGGTGATGAACGAGCACGTCCCGATTCTGATCGAAATGCGCCGGCGCCTGGTCGGAGAAGGCGATATGGACAAGTCTCTTCAGGAAGCGTTCAAAAACCTCAACCGCTACGGGAATTCTTTTGGGGCGCCGCCGCGGGCCCGCTCCAAGTGGACTCAGCAGCTCGATTTCCCAGTCAAAGATGCCCGCAAAGAACCCGTTCAATACCTCTGGTTCGTCGGCGATTTTGCCTCGTACGATCCCCGCGTGAACGCGGCCACCTGTGCCGCCGCCCGCGTCTTTCACAACGCCGGGCTGGATTTCGGCATCCTGTGCGAGAGCGAGCAGAATTCCGGCAACGATCTGCGCCTCGCGGGCGAAGAGGGCCTCTACGAGAGTCTCCAGGAAAAGAACCTGAAGGCCTTCCGCAAGGCCCACTTCGAAGAGATCGTCACCACCGACCCGCACAGCTTCCAGGTCTTGAAGCACGAGTATCCCGCTACCAACGGCGCGCGTTCGGTCCGCCACCACACGCAGCTCCTCAGCGACCTGGTCCTCCAGGACAAGCTGCCGCTGCCGAAGAAGCTGCACATGCGGGTGACCTACCACGACCCGTGCTATCTCGGACGCTACAACGCCGTCTTCAACGCACCCCGCCGTGTGCTGGCCGCGCTGGGGGTCGAGTTGGTCGAAATGCCGCGCAACCGCACGTACTCCTATTGCTGCGGCGCCGGTGGGGGGCGGATCTGGATGGAAGATCCGCCCGTCTTCAAGGAGCGCCCCGCTGTCTCTCGCGTGCGCGAGGCGGCGAGCCTTCCTAATGTTCACACCTTGGTGGTTGTTTGCCCGAAAGACCTGGTCATGTTCCAGGATGCTCTCAAGACGGCCGGACTGGAGAGTAGGCTTCAGGTGCGGGAGCTTTCGGAATTAGTGGAGCAAGCCATGGGGTAACAGATGGTGGGGCAGGCTTCAGCCTGCCAAAAATCGGCGTCTACGTCTGTCACTGCGGTACCAATATCGCAGGCATCATCGACGTCCACGCCCTAGCCGCCTATGCCGGCGGCCTTCCGGGGGTCGCGGTAGCCAGGGAATACAAGTACATGTGTTCGGACCCCGGCCAGGAGCTGATCCGCCAGGATATCCGCGACCACAAACTCGACCGCATCGTCGTGGCGGCATGCTCGCCCCACCTCCACGAACATATCTTCCGCGAGGCGGTGGCCGCGGCGGACCTCAATCCCTACTACTTCCACATGGTCAACCTCCGCGAGCATGATTCCTGGGTACACACCGACAAGGCCGCGGCCACCGCCAAGGCGATGGACCTGGTCCGCGCCGCCGTACGTCGCGTCAAGTGGCACGAACCCCTGGAGAGCCGCCAGGTGGCCATTCACTCCGACGTCCTGATAGTCGGAGGCGGAATCGCCGGAATTGATGCCGCGCTTACCCTGGCCAACGCCGGCAAACACGTGTACCTCGTCGAGCGTGAAGCCACCATCGGCGGCCACATGGCGCAGTTCGACAAGACTTTCCCCACGCTGGATTGCGCCGCCTGCATTCTGACTCCCAAGATGACCGCCGTACGGTCGCACCGCAACATCACTCTCTGGACCTGGTCCGACGTGCGCCAGGTGGAAGGCTACGTGGGCAACTATTCCGTCACGGTGCGCCGCAAACCGCGCTACGTGCTGGAAGACCTGTGCGTGGGCTGCCTGGAGTGTATCCAGGCCTGCGTGTATAAGCAGGCCAAGGTCCCCGACGCGTTCAACCTCGGATTGGGCAAGCGCAAGCCGATCTACATCCCGTTTCCCCAAGCCGTGCCGCAAGTGGTGGTGATCGACCCGGAAACCTGTATCGAGTTCAAGAGCGGGAAGTGCAAGAAAACCTGCGTCGAAGTCTGCGCCGAGCGCAACGCCATCGATTTCCATCAGCCGGAGGAGATCCGCACCATCCAGGTCGGCACCATCATCCTTGCTACCGGCTTTGAGGTCTTCGATTCCGCGAGAATTCCCTACTACGGATACGGGCTTTATCCCAACGTCTATACCGCCCTGGAGATCGAACGCCTGGTGAACGCCTCCGGACCTACGGGCGGCGAGGTGGTCCTCCGCGATGGCCGAAAGCCCGCGTCCGTCGGCATCGTGCACTGCGTGGGCAGCCGGGATGTCCACACCAACCGCTATTGCTCCCGCGTCTGCTGCATGTATTCGCTCAAGCTCGCGCACTTGATCAAGGAAAAGACCGGCGCCGAGGTCTACAACTTCTACATCGATATGCGTTCTCCCGGCAAGGCGTTCGAGGAGTTCTACAACCGCGTTGCCGAGGAGGGCGTGGTCTTCATTCGCGGGAAGGTGGCCGACATCTATCCCGCGGGCAACGGAGATGGCCGCCTGATTCTCCAGGCGGAAGATACCCTGCTGGGGATGATCCGCAAAATCCCCGTCGATATGGTGGTCCTGTCGACGGGGCTCGAACCGCGCGCGGATGCCAACGATGTCCGCCGCCTCTTCAATATCGGCTGCTCCAGCGACGGCTTCTTCCTCGAACGGCACCCCAAGCTGGCGCCGGTCAGCACCTTCGCCGATGGAATCTTCATCGCCGGATGTTGTCAGGGCCCCAAGGACATCCCCGATACCGTCGCGCAGTCGGGAGCGGCCGCCGCCCAGGCCCTGGCCCTGATCGACGCCGGAGTAGTCGAGCTGGAGCCCAATACCGCCTACGTCATGGAAGACGCCTGCTCCGGCTGCAAGACCTGTCTTCCGCTCTGCCCCTACCAGGCAATCTCGTTTGTGGAGGAGAAGAGGGCGCACATCAACGAAGTGCTCTGCAAAGGCTGCGGCACCTGCGTCGCTGCTTGTCCTTCCGGTTCCATTCGCCAGCACATGTTCGAGGACGATCAGATCTTCGAGGAGATCGAGGGGATTCTAGCCTATGCCTGAAGCCTTTGAACCTAAAATCGTGGCCTTCTTCTGCAACTGGTGTACCTACCTGGCCGCGGACCTCGCCGGCACCTCGCGCATCAAGTACGCCCCCAACACCCGCATCGTCCGCGTCATGTGCTCCGGCCGCGTCGACCCGCAGTTTGTCCTGGAGGCCTTCGCCAAGGGCGCCGATGGCGTCCTCATCGGCGGCTGCCACCCCGGCGATTGCCACTACCAGGAAGGCAACTACAAAGCGCTCCGGCGCTACGAGCTCCTCCGCCGCCTGCTCAACCAACTGGGCATCGAGGACGCCCGATTCCGCCTGGAATGGATCTCCGCCGCGGAAGGCGACCGCGTCAGAGTTGTGGTCGACGACATGGTGGAGAAGTTACGCGCCCTTGGCCCCAGGACTCCTGCCTACCGCCGGGAGGTCGCATGAAACCCAAAATCGCGTTTTACTGGTGCGCCTCCTGCGGCGGCTGCGAAGAGGCCGTCGTGGACCTGGATGAAGCGCTCCTCGACGTGGCTGACGCCGTGGAGATCGTCTTCTGGCCGGTGGCTCTGGATTTCAAGGTGAAAGACCTCGCCGCCATGCCCCCTGGCTCCATTCTCGCCAGCTTCATCAACGGCGCCATCCGCAACAGCGAGCAGCGCGAGATGGTGAGGTTGCTGCGCGCCAGGTCCCAGGTGGTGGTGGCGTTCGGAATCTGCGCGCAGTTGGGAGGCATCCCCGGGCTGGCCAACCTGTCGGACGCCAAAGGCATCTTCGCGGAGGTCTACCGCGACGGCGTCACGCCGCAGACGTTGTACCGGGAGAATGGACACACCCTGACCTTGCCGGAGTTCTTCGACACCGTTGCGGCGCTGGATGAAGTCATCGATGTCGACTACTACGTGCCCGGCTGTCCCCCCACTCCCAACCTCATACGCGACGCCGTAAGCACGCTCCTCGGCGCCGAGCTTCCGCCCAAAGGCGCCGTGCTGGCGCCCGACAAGGCCCTCTGCGAGCAGTGCCCCCGTAAGGACACGCGCCCCGAAAAGCTGCTGCTCAAAGAGTTCAAGCGCGTTCACCAGATCGTGCCCGATCTCCAAACATGCCTGCTCGCGCAGGGTTTGGTCTGCCTGGGCGCCGCGACCCGCGCGGGCTGCGATGCCAGGTGTATCCGCGGAAACATGCCTTGCACCGGCTGTTTCGGTCCCACCAGCCGTGTGCGCGACTTCGGCGCCAAGGCGCTTTCCGCCGTGGCGTCCGTCGTCGACTGCAATGAACAGAGCGTCATCGCGCAGATCATGGACACGCTCCCCGACCCGGTCGGAACTTTCTACCGGTATAGCCTGCCGTCCTCCTTGCTCGGCCGGCGGCGCATGGAGTAGGCCATATGGAAATCACTCGCACGGTAACCATCGAACCAGTCACAAGGCTCGAAGGCCACGGTCGGATCGAGATCTTCCTGGACAGCCAGGGTAGCGTCGAACGCGCCTATTTCCAGGTCCCGGAGCTGCGAGGATTCGAGAAATTCGCGCAGGGCCGCCCGGCCGAGGACATGCCGCAGATCACCTCGCGCATCTGCGGCGTCTGCCCCACGGCCCACCACATGGCATCCACCAAGGCCCTGGACGCCCTCTACCAGGTGACCCCGCCGCCCGCTGCACGCAAAATCCGCGAGCTCGTTTATTCCGCCTTCTTTGTAGAGGACCACGCGCTGCACTTCTACTTCCTGGGCGGTCCCGATTTCGTGGTCGGGCCCCAGGCTCCAGCCTCCGAGCGCAACGTGCTGGGGGTCATCGCCAAGGTCGGCATCGAAACCGGGCGGAAGGTGATCGCCATGCGGCGGAAACTCCGCGAGCTGATGGCCCTGGCGGCGGGGAAAGCCGCCCACCCGGTCTTCGGACTGCCCGGCGGCGTTTCCAAACCGCTTACCGTGGAAGACGCCGCGCGCTTCCGTGAAGTGGCCGATGAGGCCGTGGACTTTGCCTGCTTCACCATGGACGTTTTCGAGAAGATCGTGCTCGGCAACTCCGGCTACGTGAACTTGATCCTCTCCGATACCTTCACCCATAGGACCTACTACATGGGGTTGGTCGACGAAAACAACCACGTCAATTTCTATGACGGCGCCATCCGCGTCGTTGCGCCGGACGGCCACCAATGGGCCCGGTTTGAGCCCGGCGAATTCCTGAACCACGTCGCCGAGCACACCGAGCCCTGGACCTACATGAAGTTCTGCTATCTGAAGGAGCTCGGCTGGAAGGGATTCTCCGAAGGAGAAGACAGTGGCGTGTATTCGGTGGCGCCGCTGGCGCGCTTGAATGTTGCCGACGGTATGGCCACCCCGCTGGCCCACCAGGCGTACTTGAAGTTCCACGGCACCTTGGGCGGCAGGCCGGTCCATCACACGCTCGCCAATCATTGGGCCCGGGTGGTGGAAATGCTGTATGCCGCCGAGCGCATGCGGGAACTGGCCAACGATCCCGAGCTGACCGATCCCACCGTGCGCGTCCTGCCAACCGCCATCCCCTGTGAAGGGGTCGGCGTGGTGGAAGCGCCCCGCGGAACACTGGTCCACCACTATCGTACCGACCCACGCGGAATCATCACTGGCGCGAACTTGATCGTCGCCACCCAAAACAACGCCGCGCGCATCTCCATGAGCGTGGAGAAGGCTGCGAAGAAGTTGATTACCGGCGGCCAGGTCCCGGACGGCATCCTGAATATGGTGGAGATGGCGTTTCGCGCCTACGATCCCTGCCTTGGCTGCGCCACGCACTCTCTTCCCGGCAGCATGCCTCTAAGCGTTCAGGTGCGCGATGCCGCCGGAGCGCCATTGGTCGTGCTGAGGCGCGACTCCCATGGAACGGTCCGCAGAGAATGATCGCCCGCGAATTCGTGTCCTCGGCCTGGGAAACGAGATCCTGGCCGACGATGCATTCGGCATCCTGGCCGCGCGCGAAGTAGAGCGCCTCTTCCCGCGCCAGGTCGAGGTGGTGTGTTCTTCGGCCGCGGGATTCAATCTCATGGACCACGTGCTCGGCGCCTCCCACCTGGTAGTCGTCGATACCATCGTCACCGGCGCCAGGCCCGGCACCATCCACGTCTGCGGGGCGGATCGGTTCCGGACGGCCCCGGGCGTCGCGCCTCATTTCCTGGGGCTCTTCGAAGTGCTGGCTGTCGCCAGGCATCTGCATCTGGCCGTGCCGGCGGAAACCACCGTGATCGCCGTTGAGGCATCCGATTGCGCGACCATCGGCGGGGGGATGCATCCGGACGTGCGGTCGGCGATAACCGGCGTCGTGGACCTGGTCCGGCAGTTCCTCGCCAACGGAGATCCTGGATGACGGTGCAAAATACATCCTGGCTCACTCTGACCAACGTCCTGCTGGGAGCCGCGGTCGTTTTGTGCGCCTTGTTCGTAGCGTTGGGGGCGAGCTGCGAACTTCTCGCAAAGCTGATCAAGAGAAAGTCGTACGAGGCTCAACTGGACCATGACATGGATGAAATGTTCGCGTCCGCACCTTTCCACCAGCCCCACAAGATACTTGACGCGGCGCCGCTTCGGGCGTCAAATGGAATCGGACGAACATCCCTTGTAAAGGAGGTTCTCATGAACGCAACCACTCATGAGCCGCTCCAATTGAGCGGCGAGGAATTTGCCGTCCTGGCTGAGTTGCTGGAATCGGAACGTACCAAGCTGCTGGTTGAGATCCGCCACACGGACCACCGGGCTTTCCGGAACGAATTGCGTCGGCGGCTGGCATTAGTGGAGAGCATGGTCGAGCGCTGCCAGTCCACCTGAGCCGCACCGTGCAAAGGAATGGCCCCGAGGTCGAAGATTTCCTCCAGCCCGCCCTTCGCTCGATTCCGCCACGCATGGCCCGGGAAGTGGGCCGGTGCCGTGTCTCTCTCGTGGAATCGCTCGGCAGACCCTCGGTAGCTTCCCGGTGGACCGCGACCGGCGCGGGCCTGGAAATTTCACTCGCCACCGCGGGCCGAGAGGAGCACGACATCGTCCTGGAGTTGCTCGTGTGTGTGGGCCAGGCCCTCTGGATGAAACTGAGTCACCCACAGGCCCGAGCGTACTGGTTGCTCCTCGACCAGGAGATCGCCGCCGGCATTCCCGGCGAGATTGACGAGGACGCGCTGAAGCAGAAGAGGCTGTTGCTGTCCAGCCGTATCAGCGCCGCGAGCAATACGCGGCTCGAGCGCTACGGGGCGGCTTCCTTCGCCGGGACAGTCGCTGAATACGTCCACTCCCTCTGGCACGATGTCACCATCCGCACGGGCCCCGATTTTCTGCCGGCCGTCCAGTTGCGCCGCCGTCTGGAGTTATTGTCACGTTGGTACCCGCCCCCGCGAGGCCATCGGCTCTTCCCGCCCAGCCAAGCTCAACGGCCCGGTTGAGCGCCGCGGTTATACTAAAGGTATGAAAACTGCCGTCTCCATTCCCGACCCCGTGTTCAAAGCAGCCGAGCGCCTCGCACGGCGTACCAGGAAGTCGCGGAGCCAGTTGTTCAGCGATGCACTCGAGGAGTACGTCGCGCGCCACGCGCCGGACGACGTAACGGAAGCCATGGATCGAGTCTGCCTTGAGGTGGGGCAATCGCAAGACCCATTCGTTTCCGCCGCCGCCCGCCGCCTTCTGGAGCGAAGTGAGTGGTGATCTCGAAGGGCGAGGTCTGGTGGGCCGACCTACCCGCTCCCACAGGCTCCGCTCCCGGGTTCCGAAGGCCCGTTGTTGTCGTCCAGGGCGACGCCTTGAACCGCAGTCGAATCGCTACCGCCGTCTGCGTGCCGCTCACCGGTAACCTTCGATGGGCAGACGCACCCGGGAATGTCGGGCTCCCGGCCCGCCTTACCGGACTACCCCAGGACTCCGTAGCGAATGTCTCACAGATCCTCACTCTGGACCGCGATCTCCTCACCGAGCGTGTCGGCAAACTTCCGCGCGCCAAAACGGAACTCCTGTTCAACGGGATCGATGTCATACTTGGAAGATAGCCCATAAGCACCACCTGAAAGAGGTTGTCTAATCCTCCCTACTCTGCTACCGTGAAAGCAGAGGAGGGGATCATGCTCCAAGCACTCACCGAAGCGGGCCTGTCCACTGGCCATGCCCCGTTTGTCGAAGAGGCCCGTAACCGCGGAGATCTCTATATATCAGAATCTTACGAGCTATATTCTGAAGAAAACCATGAGGCTTGGCGCGCCCTCTACCAGCGCATCCGGCCCCGATGGGAACGCTACGCCAACCCCTGGTTCCTCCACGGAATCGAAGGCCTCCAACTGCCCCCCGACCGCATCCCCCGCCTTTCCGAAATCAACCAACGCCTCCGGCCCCTCACGGGCTTTCAGGCGCGGCCCGTCAGCGGGTACGTCCCCGGCTTCCTGTTCTTCGACTGCCTCCGCCGCCGCGAGTTCCCCAGCACCATCACCATCCGCCCCGCCGACCGCATGGACTGCCTTCCCGAGCCCGACATCTTCCACGACATCGCCGGCCACGTCCCCATGCACACCCAGAAGGCCTTCGCCGACACCCTCGTCCGCTTCGGCGATTGCGCTCACACCGCCGTCGAATTGACCGCCGAAATCCGCGGCCGCCAGGAGCGCGCCCGCCGCCTCACCAACATCGTCAAAGCCATGTCGCGCTTCTTCTGGTTCACCGTCGAGTTCGGCCTCATGCGCGGCCCCCGCGGCGCCTGCGCCTATGGCAGCGGCCTGCTCAGCTCCTACGCCGAGCTCGCCCGTGCCATCGATTCCCCCGAAGTCCAGCGCTACCCGCTGCAAATGGAATGGGTGGTCAACCAGGTCGCCGAGATCGATCACTACCAGCCCCTGCTCTTCATCATTGATTCCTTCGAGCACCTGTTCGACCTGGTCGATCGCCTGGAACGCTGGATGCGCGACGGCAAGCTCGACAACGTCGCCCCCGGCCTCCCCGAGATCCACGAAGACGACCTGCACGACCTGCGCAGCTTCATGGACGCCGCCTGACCTTCGTATAAACTGTTCAAGAGGGATCCATTCGTGGCGACGATTCCGACCGCTCAGCACTCCACCACCTCCAGCCGTTTCGCCGGCCTCGATCCAGAGCAGCTCATCCGCGCCTTCCGCCTCATGCACACCTCCCGCCGCCTCGACGATCGCGAAGTCTCGCTCAAACGCCAGAATCGCATCTTCTTCCAGATCAGCGCCGCCGGCCACGAGGCCATCCAGGTAGCCGCCGGCATGTCCCTCCGTCCCGGCCACGACTGGCTCTACCTCTACTATCGCGACCGCGCCCTCTGCCTCGCCCTTGGCGTCACGCCGCACGACATGTTGCAGCAGGCCGTCGGCGCCGCGGAAGATCCCGCGTCTGGCGGACGCCAGATGCCCTCCCACTGGGGAAGCCGCGCCCTCCACATCGTCAGCGGTTCCTCACCCACCGGCACCCAATTCGTGCAGGCCGTCGGGTGCGCCGAAGCCTCGCGCTATCGCGACCCGCACACGGACGAAGTCACTCTCGTCACCGGCGGCGAAGGCGCTACCAGCGAAGGCGAATTCTGGGAAGCTCTCAATGCCGCCTGCCTGCAGCGCCTGCCCCTGGTCTTCCTGATCGAAGACAACGGCTACGCCATCTCCGTCCCCGTCGAATGCCAAACCGCCGGCGCCAGCATCTCCGCCCTCACCTCCGGCTTCCCCGCCCTCTTTCGCCAGGAAGTCGACGGCACCGATTTCCTCGCTTCTTACCAAGCTATGCAGGCCGCCATCGCCCATTGCCGCGAAGGCGCCGGACCCGCGCTCGTCCACGCCCACGTCATCCGCCCCTACTCTCATTCCCTCTCCGATGACGAACGCCTGTACAAAACTCCCGCCGAGCGCCACACCGAAGCCGCGCGCGACCCGGTGATCCGCTTCCCCCAATTCCTGATCGATGAAGGCGTCATCGATCGCCACATGCTCCAGTCCATCACTCACGAGATCGATGAGGAAGTACATCACGCGACCCAACTGGCACTGCGCGACGAGCCGCCGCCTCCCGAGTCCGCGATGGCCCATCTCTACTCCGAGAGCATCGACCCCACGTGCAGCCAGTTCGAGGCCAGCCCCGAATTCCGCGGCGATCCAAAGACCATGGTGGATCTCATCAACGCCACCCTGCGCGAGGAAATGCGCCGCAATCCCGACATCCTGGTCTTCGGCGAGGACGTCGCCGATTGCACTCGCGAAGACAACCTCCGCGAGGTCAAGGGCAAGGGCGGCGTCTTCAAGGTAACTGCCGGCCTGCAAATCGAGTTCGGTTCCCGCCGCAGCTTCAATACCCCCATCGCCGAAGCCTCCATCGTGGGCCGCGCCATCGGCATGGCCACTCGCGGCCTCAAACCCGTGCCCGAAATCCAGTTCTTCGATTACATCTGGCCCGCCATGATGCAGATCCGCGATGAGATGGCCACCCTGCGCTGGCGCTCCAACGGCGCATTCTCCTGCGCCGCCGTCATCCGCGTGGCTATCGGCGGCTACCTCAACGGCGGCGCCGTCTATCACAGCCAGTCGGGCGAGGTCGCGTTCACCCACATCCCCGGTCTCCGCGTCGTCATGCCCTCCAACGCCCTGGATGCCTGCGGCCTGCTGCGCACCGCCTTGCGCTCCGACGACCCGGTGATGTTCCTGGAGCACAAACGCCTCTACCGCGAGCCCTATAATCGCTCGCCGCATCCTGGGGCAGATTTCACCATCCCGTTCGGCCGCGCCAAAATCGTCAAACCCGGCAAGAGCCTCTCCGTCATCACCTACGGCGCGCTGGTGCAGAAGGCGCTGCTCGCCGCCACCCAGATCGAGCGCCGCACGCCCCGCGCCAGCATCGAAATCATCGACCTCCGCACGCTCGCACCCTACGATTGGGACACCATTCGCGAATCCGTCGCGCGCACCAGCCGTGCCATCGTGGCCCACGAAGACACTCTGTCGTTCGGCTACGGCGCCGAAATCGCCGCCCGCATTTCCGACGAGTTATTCGACCGCCTGGACGCCCCCGTGCGCCGCGTCGGAGCCCTCGACACCTGGGTCGGCTACCACCCGCAACTCGAATCCGCCATCCTGCCGCAAACCGAAACTCTTGTCGCCGCCATCGACCGCTTGCTTGCCTGGTAACGCCGGCGGTCTTGCCGCCGGCTGCCGGGATCTGGGGTGCTGCACGGCAGGCGTACTATCCGGCTCAAAAGCCGACTCGGCCTAGAAACCAGCTACTTTCCGACTTGAAATTCGTCTTCAGGGCAGGGTGGACCGCTTCCTTCGGTCGCGGCTCAGCTATAAGTCCTGTGCTGTCAACGAAAGGATTTTCTGAGCCACGACCGAAGGGAGTGGTCTTCTCCCGGTCATCCCGAGCGGCAATTTTAAGTCGGGAAGTAGCTGAGCTAGTGAACTGCCCGCCCACAATTTGGCCTGTCCGGTGGGCCGACGAACCGTCGGCCCGCGGGCAACCAGCCAAACTACCAGCCCCACAAGCTACTGCTGGCCGCCCAGCGTCGAGAGCGCGGTGTGGTCCCGCTCCAGGTAAGGCACGCCCTTCGCCATCCAATCGGGCGCGGGCGCGCCTTTCAGGAAGTGATCGAAGTACTGCTGCAGGCGGATGGTGTAGTCCTTCTGGTCGGCGCGGTTGCGCAGGCCGTGGGGCTGGCCGTTGTAGTTGAACATGTAGACTTCCTTGCCCAGGCGGCGCAGCGCCAGGAAGAATTCAATGCCCTGGTACCACGGCACCGCGTCGTCGCCGTCATTTTGCAGAATCATGACCGGCGTCTGCACGCGGTCGACCCAGAAGATGGGGGAGTTCTCGATGAAGCGCGTGGGGTATTGCCAGATGGATCCGCCGATGCGGCTCTGCGTGCGCTCGTACTGGAACTGCCGCGTGAGCCCCGTGCCCCAGCGGATGCCGTCGTAGGCGGCGATCATGTTGACCACCGGCGCGCCCGCGGCCACGGCGCGGAAGCGGTTGGTCTGGGTGACCATGTAGGCGATCTGGTATCCGCCCCAACTGTGGCCCTGGATGCCGATAGCTTTCTCGTCCACGATGCCCTTGTCCACCACGGCCTGTATGGCGGGGAGCACGCACTTGAGCGCGCTCTGGCCGGGATAGCCGATGGTGTAGACAATATCGGGCTCGAGCACCAGGTAGCCGTTGCTCACGTAGTAGCTGACGTTGATGGAAGTGCCGGGCTGCGGGTTCACGAAGTGGTTCACGTTCTGCGTCAGCTTCTCGTAGATGTAGACCATCATGGGGTACTTCTTATGCGGGTCGAAGTTCTCGGGCTTGTAGAGCGCGCCCACCAGCGGCACGCCATCGGCGTTCTTGTACTCGACGAGCTCGGAAGTGCCCCACACGAGCTGCGCCTTCTGCGGATTGACGTTCGAGACCTTGCGCAGCTCCTTGAAGGTGCCGTTGGTGGTGACCAGGTCGGGGAACTCGTTGAAGGTCTGCCCGGTGAGCAGGTAGACGTCGGCGTCCTTGGCCTTGACCGGGGCGGAGAAATTCCTGGCGGCCATGAGGAGCTGCTTGGGCTCGCTGCCATCGAGCGGCGAGCGGAAGAAGCCGCTCTCCCGAGTCTTCAGGTTTTCGGCTTGCAGCATCACGGGCTTGGAGGCATCGATCCAGCGCTCGCGCGGATTCTCCGCTTCGGTACGGATGTAGCGAAGCTGCAAGTCGTGCTGGCGGCCATATCCGGCGGTGACGTTCCTGGCACCGGAGCCATCGGGTGAGATCCGCCAGATATCGTAGTGGTCGTAGAGCAGCACGGACTGGCCGTCCTTTGTCCAGCCGGCCGAGCCCCAGGCGCCGGGCGTGCTCGGCGTATCGACGTCTTCGTTCCAGAACTTCACCGGCAGGTTGGCGGTGAGGTTGACGGTCTGGCCATCGGGAACCGAGATGGTCTCCCAGTCTTTGCCATTGAAGGACAGCAGGTAGCGGCCGTTGGGCGACCAGCTCACGTTGCCGTGGTTCTTCTTCGCGACTAGCTTGCGCGCGCCGGTGGTGGCGTCGACGACGTAGGCGTCGGCATAGCGTTCGTCGAAGTCGGCCAGGCGGCGGTACTCGCGGTCGTCGGTGCCGAGCACCCATTGCGGGCTTTCCGAGGGCGTGATGGTCTCCAGGTCGTTGTCGGCCAACTGCACCACCTTCTTCTCGGGAATAAGATAGGCGGCGGTGAAAGTGCGGTCGCGGTCGCGCGCGGCGCGCACCTTCTGGATGGGCTGGATGTAGTCGTCCTTATAGGACCAGAGGTCGACAATGGCCTTGTCGTCGGAGGCCGAGTCAGCGGCCGCTGGGTCGTCCTTCTTGTCGGGAGCCGGAGGCGCGCAGGCGAAGAAGATTCGGGTGCCGTCCCTGGAGAAGCTGAGGGTGCCCTTGTCGCTGATCACGAACTCCTGGCGGAAGCCGGGAATGCCGGCGGAGGCAAGTTCAGTCGGGGTTGCAGACTGGCGGTCCCAGCGGTAGAGCTTGAGCTTGGGCTGCTTGGCGGCGGCATCGTCGCGATCACTGAGGAACGCGAGCTGGGTCTGGTTTTCGTCCCAGGTGAGCTTGAGGTACTTGCCCTTGCCGGCGAGCAGCGCAGCGGGCGCGTCGGAGGACCCGATGCCGGCTGCGAAGACGCCGTTCTTGGACGAGTCTCGGGCGGAGACGGCGTAGATCAACTGCTTGCCGTCTTCGGGGAAGGAGAATTCGACGACGTCGGCGAAGGTGCGCTCGGTGGAGTCGGAGAGGTTGCGGAGGACGAGGTCGCTGCCGAATTCGGGGCGCGGGCCGCGGGCTCCTCCGGCTGCCGCACCGCCGCGGCCTCCGCGGCCGGCTTGCTGATCGGCATCGCCACCGGCGGGCCT
>Ga0209517_10004159_pt1 | contig 19209 bp, 21 predicted proteins | sample PeaSoiMetSII2010_FD_187695 | JGI IMG/M metagenome (GOLD analysis project Ga0209517, IMG submission 187695) | Peat soil microbial communities from Weissenstadt, Germany - SII-2010 (SPAdes) (version 2) | ecosystem: Environmental > Terrestrial > Soil > Wetlands > Peat | place: Germany...
GCGGAAAGATGGCGGCATTTCCGGACCGGCGCCGGTGATGCTGGCGGCGGAAGGGGACAAGCCGCGGAGACAGGTGTAAACCAGACTCACTAAACCGTCGAGCTTCGCTCGACGGGACAGCCGAGGGCGGCTGTCCCCACGCAAGCAGTGGAGAGACATTATGGATTGGAAACAAATTTGGGAGATCTGCTCCGCGCCTGACAATGTGCCCATTGTCGGCATGATTCCCCTGCTGATCTTTTATATCTACCTGGCGTGGAAGCAAGCGAAGGCCAATGACGATCTGATTGGCGAGCTGGAAACTAATCCGGCGATGGCCAAGACTCATCACCGCAAGAGCTGGCCGTTCCGGGCGGGATGGCAGAAGGAAGTCCACGTCTGGCCGTTTCTGTTGCGCATTGAGTTTCTGGCGGCCATGATCGTTACCATCATTCTGATGGTGTGGTCGATCACGCTGTACGCGCCGCTGGAAGAGCCGGCGAATCCCAACCTCACGATGAACCCGGCCAAGGCGCCCTGGTACTTCCTGGGCTTGCAGGAAATGCTGGTGTATTTCGATCCGTGGATTGCGGGGGTGGTGATGCCGACGCTGATCATCATCGGCTTGATGATCATTCCGTACATCGATACCAATCCACTGGGCAGCGGTTATTACACCTGGAAGCAGCGCAAGTTTGCCATCGGGACATTTCTGTTTGGGTTCATCATTTTGTGGGTTTCGATGATCATCATCGGGACATTTATTCGGGGGCCGGGCTGGCAGTGGTTCTGGCCGGGACAGACTTGGGACCACAATCGCTTGATTTATGAGGTGAACCGCGACTTGCCTGACCTGTTCGGGATCGCGTCGAACGCGGGCAAGGCGATTTTCGGCGCCGTGGTGGTGGGTGCTTACTACCTGCTAGGCGGATTTGGGGTACATGCGTTTTTCCGACGATACAACCCCAAAGACTATAAGCGGATGAGCCTGCTGCAATATTCGCTGATGCAGTTCTTTCTGCTCACCATGGTGGCGTTGCCGCTGAAGATGCTGCTGCGGCTCGGGTTCAATATCAAGTACGTGTGGATTACGCCGTGGTTTAACGTGTAAGACCGTCGTTGGTCGTCGGCCGTTGGCTCTGTGGTCTCAGGATCACGTAATTTCTGGTGGAGGAATCTTTGCCTGAACAACCGATTCCGGAGCAAGATCCGGTAGTCACCAAGTCGTACGCGCTGCACTACGTGGTGGTCATGGTGATCCTGATGGGGACGCTGTTTTGGGCGCTATGGGACGAGGCTTTCGGCCAGCGTCCATGGAAGGCGTTCCAGAACGAATGGAAGCAGCGCTATACCGCGTTCCTCGACAAGACTCAACCGAAGTCCCAGAGCGAGGTGAAGGCGGTTCAGACTACTCCGGAATATCAGCAGTTGGATCAGGTCTACGAGCAGGCGAATACGGCAGCCAAGCCGCGCAAGGAGGAGCTCCAGAAACAAATTACCAGCCTCAGCGCCCAGATTCTAGCGGTGCAGAATGTGTTCACCGACCGGCGCGCGTATGTCAATGCGCTCACCTACAAGATGGAGACCGACAGCAGCGCTTCCGGCAAGGAGAGCAAGCGCAAGGACATCACGGAATACAAGCAGGGGGTTACACCGGTTGAGTTTCCCGATGGTCACAGCGAGAAATACAACTACGCTCAGCTCGAAGAGAAGTACAACGCACTGAAGGATGAACGAACGAAGCTCAACGCGGAACTCGGCGATGTGCTGAAGCCGGTGACTGCGGCGAGCGTTGCGATGTCCACTTACATCAACGAACACATGGTGGATCTCACGCCCGATCAGTTGAAGGGTCTGCTGAAGAAGACTACGGAGTGGGACCCGAAGATCGTGCAGATCAATGTGGCGGAAGCCAATATCGTGGACCGCTGCGAGTCCTGCCACATGGGAATTCGGGAACCGTTGAAGCTCACGGCTGCGTCAATGTCGGCGAAGGGGGCGAAGAAGCCGGACGAGTATGCGGAAGCTTTCGTGAGCCATCCTGAGCCGGAACTGCTGAAGACGCACGATCCCGACAAGTTTGGCTGTTCGCCGTGCCACCAGGGCAACGGGCGGGCCACCACCAGCGAGGAGAAGGCGCACGGGAATTACGAGCACTGGCTGTGGCCGATGTATCCCAAGGAGAATGTTGAGGCGGGCTGCCAGACCTGCCATTCCGCGGACATGGTGCTGATCAGCGGCGATGTGGGATGGACGATCAGCGAAGGCAAGGATTTGTTCCGGCAAAAGGGCTGCATGGGCTGTCATCGATATGAGGGTTACGACAAGGAACCCGAGGACCTGAACACGGTCAGCCAGCAGATCAAACAACTGGAGCAGGCGAAGAAGGACAACTTTAAGCAGGCGGCCGATCTGATGAAGCAGGCCGACACCTCGGCCAGCAACGAGGAAGCCAATCAGCTGAACGACAAAGCGGTGGCACTCAAAGTCGGGAATAGCAAGATGGACGGCCGCATCCAGCAGTTGGATTTTCAAGCGCACAGCTTGCTGCAAGACACCAAGAAAGTCGGGCCGAACCTGAAGGATGTGCGGCTCAAGCTGAATAAGAATTGGATTCCGGTGTGGCTGAAGAAGCCGACGGATTTCCGTCCGACCACCAAGATGCCGAACTTCCGGCTGAACGATCATCAGATACAGGCGATTTCGGCGTTCATCTGGCAGTCGGGTTTCACTGACGAGTTGCCGAAGCAGAAACCCGGCAACGTAGAGCACGGGAAAGAACTGTTTGAGACGCGGGGATGCCTGGCATGCCACTCGATTGGTGAAGGCGAGCAGATGCAGGGAGGAACGTTTGCCGCGAATCTGAGCCGCGAAGGTGAGAAAGCCAACTACGACTACTTGGTGCGCTGGATTCACAACGCGCGACAGCGCACGCGGCCGTATTGTCCGCTGGAGAAAAAAGATATTGGGCCGGAGGATTACGCGAAGAAGGGTCTTCCCTACCAGTGGGATTTGGAGCACAGCCAATGTCCCAACGACGGTCATGAGTTGCAAGTGCAGAACATGACGGTGATGCCGAGCCTGCGGCTTAGCGTGGAAGACACGCAAGACATTGCGAGTTTTCTGATGACGCAGAAACGGCAGGAAGCTTCTGCTTATGCTGACGCGTCGTACATGGACGATCCCAAGCTGAAGGAAGAGGGTAAAAGGTGGGTTCGCCATTACGGTTGCGCCGGTTGCCATGAGATTTCAGGATTCGAAGATGAAGGCCGCATTGGAACCGAGCTGACGTTCGAAGGCAGCAAGCCGATTGAGCGGCTGGATTTCGCGCTCTTTACCGAGGCTGCGCAGCGCGGCACTGCGGAGCCGATCACCGATCCGGAAGACCTGAAACGCTTGCCCGACGGCGCGGCGAAGGGTCCTTGGTACGATCACAAAGGATTTTTCGAACACAAACTGGCGGAGCCGAACGTTTACGACAAGGGTAAGACCAAGTCGGAGACCGAAGCGCTGCGCATGCCGAACCTGCACCTGAATCAAGAGCAGATTCGCGCGTTGGCCACGTTCTTGTTGGGTAGCGAAGAGAATTCCCTGCCCTCAAACTACCAGTACAAACCGGGCGATGCGCGGCGCGACATCCAGGATGGCTGGTGGGTGGTCAAGAAATACAACTGCATGGGCTGCCATCAATTCATTCCCGGGCAGAAAACCGTGCTGATGGGACTGCCGCAGTACCGCGAGAATCCGGAGCAGTTGCCGCCGAAGCTCTTGACCGAGGGCGCGCGCGTCGATCCCGAGTGGTTGCGGCGTTTCCTGGCGAACCCATCGTTGAGCGAGACGGACACGAATCGCAATGGAGTGCGTCCGTATCTGAAAGTGCGGATGCCGACGTTCTCCTTTTCAGCAAATGAACAGCGCAAGCTGGTCCGTTTCTTCCAGGCGCTTTCGCAGCAGGCGATGCCATACATTCCGGAACAAGTGCCGACGTTGACCGCGAAGGAAACGGAAATGGCCCGGAGTCTGTTCTCGAGTACGGCGGCGCCTTGTCTGAAGTGCCATGCGACGGGCGATCCGCAGCATGACAAGATCGCCACTGCGCCGAACTTTCTGCTGGCCAAGGAACGCTTGAAGCCGGACTGGGCGGAGCGCTGGGTGCTGGATCCGCAGGCCATCAGCCCGGGAACATCGATGCCCTCGGGATTGTTCCGGAAAGAGAACGGTCATTGGGTGTTTGCCGGCCCGACGCCACCATCGTTCCAGGGCTACGAGAAAGATCACTCCAAGTTACTGGTGGAATATATTTTCCAACTTACGCCGGAGGAGCAGCGGCGAGTGGCAGCTTCGATGGGGCGGCCGCGGGCTTCGAACCAGACGCCGGCGATCCGAAAACAGACGACTACGGCGGCGAGCGGCGGTTCGCGGTAGAATGAAGGGTTCGATAACACCACTACAGTCGATACTGTCGAGCATGCGCTCGACTTGGACGGGCGAGGTCGCCCGTCCCCACACACAAACAAGTTATGTTCAATCTTCCACGAAAGGGCGACATCATGAATAAGAAAACATGGATTGCATTAGTAAGCCTACTGTTCCTGGGTTTGGGAATTCTGGCTGGCTGTAGCAAGAAAGAGGAAGCGCCTGCGGCGGCCCCGGAAATGGCCCAGCCCGCGGCTCCAGCGGCTACACCGATTGATCCGGCCACGGTGGCCGGCGTAAGCGGTACGGTGAAACTGGACGGCGCGGCCCCCAAGGCGGCGAAGATCGACATGAGCCAGGATGCGGCCTGCAAGGGAGCGAACACGGCGGAGACCATTGTTGCCGACGGCGGCCATCTGGCGAACGTGTTCGTGTACGTGAAGGATGGTCTAGGAACTCGAACGTTCGATGTTCCAACGACTGCCGTGACCATTGATCAGCAGGGCTGCAAATATCATCCTCATGTGTTGGGCGTGATGACGGGTCAGAATATCGACATCAAGAATGACGACCAGACCACGCACAACATTCACCCGACGCCGGCCTCCAACCGCGAGTGGAACGAATCGCAGCCGCCGAATGCCGCGCCCATCGAGAAGAACTTCGCGCGCGAAGAAATTATGCTGCCGGTGAAGTGTAATCAGCATCCCTGGATGCGGATGTACATCAACGTGGTGAAGAGCCCGTTCTATGCGGTAACCGGGCCGGATGGCAAGTATGAGATCAAGGGCCTGCCGCCAGGCACCTACACCCTTGCTTTCGTGCAGGAAAAACTGGGCGAGCAGACCCAACAAGTCACGCTGGCCGCGAAGGACAGCAAGACTGTGGACCAAAGCTTCAAGCAGCAGTAGATAGTTGAGTGGGAAGGGACGGGCGAGTCGCCCGTCCCTACGCAATCAGGCTCAGTTCACGCCAAGGAGTCACCTCTGAAGGCGCTTGCCACACCGTACCATCGGGCTCACCACCGCTTTGCGATGTTCACGGCGGGCGCGACTTTTTGTCTGCTGATCGCCGGGGCCCTGGTTACCAGCAACGATGCTGGCCTCTCGGTGCCGGACTGGCCGACTTCTTTCGGATCGATTTACAAGATTCCACACATGGTCGGCGGGGTGCGCTTTGAGCATACCCATCGCATGATCGCTGAATTCGTAGGGTTGCTGACGATTGTGCTCGCGATTTGGACATGGCGTGTGGAGAAGCGGCGCTGGATGAAGGCGCTAGCAGTTGGCGCCCTGGGAACCGTCGTCGCTCAGGGAGTGTTGGGAGGGTTGACGGTGTTGTTGTATCTGCCCCCGGCAGTTTCCTCGGCTCATGCAGCGCTAGCACAAACTTTCTTTTGCATTGCGGTAGCGATTGCGGTGTTCACCGGCCGCAGGTGGGTGGAAGAGGTTCCGGAAGTAGAGTTGGATTCGCGCCGGCCAACTCTGATCACTCTGAGCCTGCTCTCGATTTTTGTGCTTTACGTACAGCTCATCCTGGGCGCGATGTTTCGCCATCACGGAATGAGCTGGTGGCCGCATGTGGTCAATGCGCCGGTGGTAGCGCTGGTGCTGACCTGGACGGCGGTGCGGGCGCTGGCGGTGTACGCGAAGATTGGAGCGGTGCGACGGCCGGCGATTACGCTGTTGGGGTTGCTGATCACGCAGCTCTGCCTGGGGTTCGTGGCCTTCCTGACGCGAGTGGCGTGGGGGCGTGACGCAGTACAGCCGGAGTTGCCCATGGTGATGTCGACCGTTGCGCACGTGGCCGTGGGCGCGCTGTTGCTGGCAACCGCGGTGATTTTGGCAATTCAGGTATGGCGGCATGTGCCGGTGCCGTTCGACGAACGAGTGCCGGAAGGCGAGGGCAGTCCGGTAGCGGCATAAACGGTACGGTAGAATGTTCTGTGGCTTCTAAAACCTCGACGCTCCCCAGCGATGACGTGCGCCCGCCGGTAAACTCCGCGGTCATCTCGGTTCAAAACCTGGTTCATCGCTATGAAGAACGCACGGCGCTGGATGGCGTTGCCTTCGACGTGCAATCGGCTGCTCTGTTCGGGCTTCTGGGTCCGAACGGCAGTGGCAAGACCACGCTGTTCCGAATTCTTTCCACGTTGATGATTCCGGCAGGCGGCCGGGCAATGATTCTGGGATTTGATGTGGCCCGTGATCCGAACGCTGTGCGCCGCCACATTGGGGTGGTCTTTCAGGCGCAGAGTATTGATGTGAAGCTGACGGCGGCGGAAAACCTGTGGCATCAGGGGCATCTTTACGGGCTGCGGGGAGCGGCGCTCAAGGGGCGCATTCAAGAAATGTTAGGGCGGGTGGGATTGGCGGACCGCGCCCATGAAAAGGCAGAAACATTTTCCGGCGGCATGCAGCGGCGTCTAGAGCTGGCCAAGGGACTGCTGCATCACCCCAGCGTGTTGCTGTTGGACGAGCCGACGACTGGGCTTGATCCTGGCGCCCGGCGCGATCTTTGGCAGTATTTGGCGATCTTGCGGGATGAAGAAAGAGTCACAGTTTTGGTGACGACTCATCTGATGGAAGAAGCGGAGCGCTGCGACCGCCTGGCCATCTTGAACGAGGGAAAAGTCGTGGCGTTGGGTACGCCGAACGAATTGAAGCAGGAAATTGGCGGCGACGTGATTCTGCTGGATGCGCGCGATCCGGTATCTCTCGCAAACCGAGTGCAGCAGCGATTTCATGTGGAAGCGCAGGTGCTTCAGGGCAAAGTGCGGCTGGAGCGCGAGCAGGGCCATCACTTCATCACTGACGTTGTGGAGGCGTTTCCGGGGGAGATTGATGCGGTCTCGGTGAGCAAACCGACATTGGAGGATGTGTTCATTCATCGTACTGGGCACAGGTTCTGGACGGAGGGAAGCGAGGAAGCTCTGGAGCAGGGGACGTAAGAAAGCTTTACCGCAAAGATCGCCAAGGAGTCGCAAAGGACGCGAAGCAGAACCGGGGAGATAAGACTTGATGCTGCTGCTTTCAGTTGTGCTTGGAATTGTGCCGCTGTTGGGAATTGGGTGGACGGTGATGAACGGGACGGTAACCACGGTGGACGGTTTATTTTTGAGCCTGATTTTGTTGAGTTTGTCTGGCATTCTTTTCTTGAATGCATATCTGGAGCTTCGCAAGCGGCTGGCGAACGCCGAGGCGCCTGCGATGGAGGCAAGGAAATAAGATGGCGACACGCGCTGCAACTTTGCCTGGCCCAGTCTCCGCGGGCCTGCTCTTGCCTGCTTTTACCTTGTGGTGGCGGGAAGTGGTGCGCTTCTACCGGCAACGCAGCCGGGTAGTGGGAGTGATTGCGTCGCCGCTGGTTTTCTGGCTGGTGATTGGGTCGGGTTTTGGCACTTCATTTCGTTCGGGCAATGCAGCCGGGCAACAGCATTATCTGGACTATTTCTATCCCGGCGCGCTGATCATGATCGTCTTATTCACTTCGATTTTTACCATGATGTCGGTGATTGAAGATCGCAAGGAAGGGTTCTTGCTATCGGTGATGGTGGCGCCGGTGCCGCGCGGGGCGATTGTGCTCGGCAAGGTGTTGGGGGGAACCACGCTCTCGGCCATCCAGGGATTGATCTTTCTGGCTTTTGCGCCGTTTGTGGGAGTGCGGATGGGGATCAGCGACTTTTTGCTGGTGACGCTGGTGGTGTTTATGGTTTCGTTTGCGTTAACTGCGCTGGGGTTCGCCATCGCGTGGCGAATGGATTCGACGCAGGCGTTTCACGCGATTATTAATCTTTTTCTGATTCCGTTGTGGCTGCTGTCGGGTGCGATGTTTCCGCTGTCGGGGGCGTCGGGATGGCTGGCATGGGTCATGCGGGCAAATCCTTTGACTTATGGCGTTGAGGCGCTGCGCGGGCTGCTATATCCGGCGAGCCCAATGGTGGCTTCCCTGCCGGTTTCGATGGCGGCGCTGGGCTTGTTTGCAGCCGCCATGTTCGGATTGTCTTTTTTTATGGTGAACCGGCGCACCACGAGGCCGGCCGCATGATGCAAGTCGCTGCTGATTTCGCCATTTTTCCCAAGGTCAATGCGGTGCTGAATGGCACCAGCGCGGTATTGCTGGTCGTTGGGCGAGGCTACATCAAGCGCGGCCGCATGGCGGCGCATCGGGCGGTGATGATTACGGCGCTGGTATCTTCAAGTTTGTTCCTGACCAGTTATTTGTACTACCACTGGCATGTGGGATCGGTGCATTTTCAGGGACAGGGCTGGTGGCGACCGGTTTATTTCAGCATTCTGATTTCGCATACGCTGCTGGCGATCACCATTGTGCCGATGGTGATCATCACGCTCAACCGCGCATTGCGGCAAAGATTCGATGCGCACCAGGCGATTGCGCGCTGGACGTATCCGCTGTGGCTGTATGTGTCGGTGACCGGAGTGGTGATTTATTTCATGCTGTATCAGATTTTTGTGTGAAAACCTTTTCACCACAGAGACACAGAGGCACAGAGAAAACGAATCTTGCGTTTCTTTGCTCGCTCCGTGCGTCCGTGGAATAATGGTTGCATAGTTATTGATTTTCCCTGTGGCTCTGTGTCTCTGTGGTAGGACTTGTTCTTATGTCTGTCGTCCGATTAAAGATCGACGTTTCGGGCACGGTGGGCGACGAGGCCTGGCGCGGGATTCAGCAGTTCGACCAGATCCAGAGCGCGGAGTTCGGGCCGAAGTTTGGCTCGAGTGGGCTGTGCAAGCATCCGGCGAACGCTCCGCATGGCAAGGGAGAATGGATTGGAGCTGAGATCCGGCTGCAGACACCGCTTCTGGCGCAGTATGCGGTTTCGCATTATTTGGAGCAGGACCGGGTGCTGGATGCCGATGTGGTGGAATAGTTTTTAGAAGAGCTTGGAACCACAAAGGGCACAGAGGGACACAGTGGAACACACAGAGATAGACCGCTAAATGGCTTCCCTGCCCCAATCTTCCGACGCAACTGAAGTTTCTGGAAACAGGCCGCCTCGTCCCCGCATGTCCACTCGCAATCGGCTGCTGTTTTTTGCGACGGGTTGGCTGATTGTGCTCATGCCGTTCTTGTTCTGGTGGAATAGCTGGTTTGGACGACAGCTTTCTGACAAGCAGGTTGCCGAATATTTGCAGGATGAGAAGCATCCTCGGCATATTCAACATGCGCTGGTGCAGATGGGCGAGCGCATGAGCCGCGGAGACATGAGCGTGAAGCGGTGGTATCCCGAGGCGGTGCGGTTGGCGGGGCATCCAGTGGAGGAAGTGCGCAACACCGACGCCTGGGTGATGGGGCAGGACACGTCGGGCGCGGGATTTCACGAGGCTTTATTGAAGATGTTGGGCGATTCGTCGTTGACGGTGCGGGGGAATGCGGCTTTGTCGCTGGTGCGCTTTGGGGACGCCAGCGGACGCCCGCAGATTGTGGAACTGCTGCAACCGGCGGAGATCATAGCGTCGCAGGCAGGAAAAGTGATTGATACGAGTGTCGCCGGGACCGCCATTCATCAGGGCGGGCTGGTGGCCAAAGTGCAGAGTAATGGACAGACGGTGGAAGTGAGATCGCCTATCAGCGGAAGATTACGCGAGATGCGGGCGCAAGTCGGACAGAGCGTCGCGGCTGGTGAAGAAGTTGCGACCGTCGATCCGGGGACGGAACAGGTGTGGGAGGCGTTGCGCGGATTGTACGTGGTGGGGCAAGCTGAGGACCTCGCCGCGGTGTTGCCTTATGAACGGGAGCTGCCCGACATTCCGGATCATGTGCGGCAGCAGGCGGTGGAAACGGAGAAGGCGATACGGAACAGAGAGAAGTAGTCCGATGGACGTGGGCTGAAAGCTGACGGCTAATAGCTAGATCGGCATGACGCCGACTTCTTTTTCGATGTCGGTGGTTTCGACCATGACGATGGCGTCCCAGGGGCAGCCGTCGAGGAAGCAGCCGTCGGGGCCTTTGCTGACGCATTTCTTGCAGCCGATGCAGAGAATGGGATCGACCTGAATGCGGCCGAAGGGTGGATGGTCTTCGTCGGGGACCCAGAACATGCAGTCTTCGATGGGGCAATACTCCACGCAGGCGGGGGAGCCGGCACAGCCGGTGCAGCACTCGGTGATGACCGCCAACTCCTTTGGTTTCTTCTTGCGAACGGTGTCAATCCCCTTGGAACGGGGTTCGAATTTGAGCTCGTCGGGAACCATCCCGACGGCTTTGGTATCGGCAGCCATTGGAGGAGATTATAGCACTGCGGCACTTGGCAATTAGCACTTGGTATTTGGTCGGAAGGGTTCCAGAAGATCACCCAAGACCCAATATGGCCAAATGCTAATTGCCAGATGCCAATTGCTGTTCATTCATCACATTCTCCACCGCTGAAGTTCTGCTATAGTGGCGGTTTCAACCACTAAAGACGAGCGGAAGGAGTCGCCCTTATGGCAGGCAAAAGCGTTAACAAGGTCATTTTGATTGGGAATCTGGGGAAAGATCCTGAGATCAAGTACACACCGCAAGGCACGCCGGTGGCGAAATTCACGCTGGCCACTAACGAACGCTATAAAGATAAGAACGGCGAATGGCAGGACCGCACCGAGTGGCACAACATCACGGCGTGGGCGCGGACGGCGGAGATCGCAGGCGAGTACCTGAAGAAAGGCGGCAAGGTGTATATCGAAGGCCGCTTGCATTCCCATTCCTGGGACGACAAACAGACCAACCAAAAGAAATACATGACCGAGATCATTGTGAACGATCTGGTTCTGCTGGGCGGGCGCGGAGAAGGTGCAGGGGCCGGCTCCGGCGATTCTGCGCGAGGCGCCGCCGGAGGCAACAATTTTGATCAGAGTCCACCGGAAGGCGAGCCGGTGTCGGCAACATCGTCGCCGATTAGCGACGAGGACATACCGTTCTAGGAATCGGCAAGTTTAAGGCGCCACGGATCTTCACGGATTAGCACCGATAGAGCTTTGATCCGCGAAAATCCGTGTTGATCCGTGGCCAGATTTTGCCCCCGTTACTAACGGCACACTGCCAATTATCCTCTGCGTCTCTTCTTTCCTTAGGAAACAAGAGTTGGCCGGCAGTCCAAACGGTATTCCGCAAGCAAATGCCTATGCCGCAGGGCACAACTAGGTCCACCCTTTCAAAGCCCAGTCGATTCGTCTACCCTGATGCTGGAGATTTTGCCATGTCTGAACTTGCCAGCAAGAATTGTGTTCCCTGCCGCGGAGGTGCGCCGCCGCTCAAAGGCGAGCAACTACATGCACTCAGCCATCAGCTGCCCAATTGGAAGGTGGTCAATGAGCATCATATTACGCGAGCGTTCAGCTTTCCTGACTTCAAGCAGGCGCTGGATTTTGTGAACCGAGTGGGCGCGGTGGCTGAGGAACAGGGGCATCATCCGGATATTTTGTTGAAGTGGGGACAGGCGGAGATCACCATTTGGACTCACAAGATCGACGGGCTGACGGAGAGCGATTTCGTGATGGCGGCGAAGATTGATGCGTTGTATCCGGGGTAGAGACGCGGCGAGTTGCGTCTCTACGCTTATAATCCCTCCATGCTCGATGAGATTGCTTTTCGCAATCATGCCGATGGGGCACTGGATTCACTGAAGCAGAGCTTGATCACTGCCGAAGAATCGGCAGAGATTGAGGTTGAAGACCAGGCCGGCGCGCTGCAAGTTTCCTTTGAAGATGGCACTCGCTTCATCATTTCGCCCAATGCGCCGGTGCGGCAGATATGGATTTCTGCCTTGGCGACCAGCTTCAAGCTCGATTGGTCGGACGAACGTAAGGATTTCGTGCTGACAAAAACCGGCGAAGGGCTGAAGGCTTTGGTGACTCGGCTGATCAATCAGCAGCTTGGGGAAGAAACGGTAAGTCTAGGCTAGCTTGGCCAGTCGGCGGCCTTGCTTTGTTTGGGAAGACATGGGCAACAAGTGCAGCGTGGAGCAGTCTGACCAGGATGCCCAAAGTAATTCGGCCCACGAAGGCGATGCTGTAGCATACCCAGATATATGGCGGAATCCATGTTTGTCCGTTGCGAAGACTGCAACTACGAGAACCTGGCGCAACACAGTTTCTGTGGGATGTGCGGGGCGAAGCTACCGTCTCCGCAGCGCGTGGCACGGTCGATAGCTACAGAGCCGGAGCCACCGCCACCGGCTTTCGAGCCGGAGCGGGCGGCCCCGCAACCGGCCACCAGCAGACCTTCACTTCTGGGACTGGAGGCTGGGCCCACGGGGCGCGAGCAGGTCCACTATCTTTTGGAAGAAGAACCCGGCAGCCGTCGGTGGCGGGGGTGGGTGGCAGTTTTGATATTGGCCGCGGCCATGGGAGGCTCCGGGTGGCATTGGCGAACCGAAATTCGCGGCTGGATGGGGCGGGCTCCGCAGAATCCGTCAGCGGAGGCGAACCCAGATACGAACTCGGCTCTGCCGACAACGGCGGCTCCTGAAACTGCCACATCGAGCGCGACCACCACCGCGCCAACAGCAGTACCGGCGCAGGCGGAGGGAGTTGCGGCGAGCGCACCTGCGGCCGCGACGGCCGCGCCCACGACGCAGACAGCGACTGCTCCGGTTCAAGCGGTGACGGATGCCGTGGCGCGGGCGCCGGAAGCAAAAGACGAGAAGGCATCGGATTCGGCGAATCAGGCGGTCATGCAGCCGGCAACGCCGGATGTGCCCCAGCCGGTTAAACCCAAGATTGAACGCAAGGCTCCGGCGACAAATGAGTCTACAGACGCCCTCGAGACACAGGGTGAAAATTATCTCTATGGTCATGGCGTCCAGGCGGATTGTGGACGAGCTGGCAAGAGTTTGCTGACGGCAGCGGCACGGTCCAGCGCCAGAGCGCAGAGTGTGCTGGGTACGATGTATGCCACGGGGCATTGCGTAACTCGGGACGTGCCGACGGCGTATCGCTGGTTCGCCAAGGCGTTGCACCAAGATCCCGGAAACATCCGGATTCAGCGCGACCTGGAGGTGCTGTGGGCACAGATGACAGAGGAAGAGCGGAAAGTGGCGATGCAGACGGGGCCGTAGAGTCGATGGGGATATCGGAGGCTGGCTAAGTTTGGATACCTGTGGGAGACTGTCCCATGCCTAAGCGTAATCTTCGGATCGTGAAGCGAGTCAGAAACGTTCCTGTGCTCGGAATCTGCGAACAGTGCAATGCCCAGTTCTCGGGAGACCCAAACCGCGGAAACGCGCAGTCGGCCATCCAGGAGCAGTTTAACGCGCATAAGTGCGAGAAAAAGGCCGATGCGCAACCGACGCCGGTGTAAGCGGAACCCAGTTGTCAGATCCCAGTTCCCAGTTCTCAGAAGTTGTTGGCAAGGTACAATATCCCGGCAATCCAGCTTGGGCTTACCATCCGTACTTCAAAGGAGAAGAGCAGCTTGGCCCCTGCCCAACCGAGAGTAGGCTTGAGCGACGCGGCGCTGGTGTCGGCGATACGCTCGGGCAAGGAAAGCGCGATGGCGGAGCTGTACGACCGGTATTCGGCAGTGGTGTACTCGGTTTCGTTGCGGGTTTTGGGCGATACGGGTGCGGCGGAGGATGTGTTGCAGGAAGTGTTCCTGCAATTGTGGCGAAACCCGGATTGGTTCGATTCAAGCCGGGGGAATCTGGCGCCGTGGCTGGCGGTGATTGCGCGCAACCGGTCGATCGATGTGTTGCGTAAACGGCGTCCAGAGAGCGCTGTAGAGGATGTGCTGCTGTCAGTCGAGCCGGATATGGCTGGAGACGCGGACCGGGCCATGGCCATGACCAAGGTACGCTCGGTGTTGGGCGGGATGCCTCCAGCACAGAGGAGCGCGCTGGAAATGGCGTACTTCGAAGGACTCTCGCATTCGGAAATTTCTGCCAAGACCGGGGAGCCGCTGGGGACGGTCAAGACACGCATCCGGACCGGACTGCTGACGTTGCGCAAGGCGTTTGAGACATGAGTGGGCACGAACAATTTGCAGAGAACCTGGCGCTGCACGCACTGGGGTCACTCGAGGGCGAGGAGCGCCTGGCACTGGAAAAGCACTTGCAGGAGTGTGCCTCGTGCCGACGGGAACTGGAGTCGCTGCGCGGTGATCTGGCGTTGCTGTCGCTCTCCACTGCGGGGCCGAAGCCGCCGGCGAGGTCGCGGGAGCGCTTGATGGCGGCCCTCGCACGCGAACCCCGGCGTGGGACAACTGCTCCGCCCCGACGCTCTTGGTGGGTGCTGGCGCCATCGTTGGCAGCAGCGGCGTTGGTGCTACTAGCGATATTCCTGATGAGGCAGAACTCTGCGTTGCGGCAGCAGATTGCAGGAATGGACTACGACGCGGTCGCGCAGCAGGTGGAGTTGCGGCGAGCGCGTGAAATCGTCTCGACGCTCACGGCCAACGACGCAATGCGCGTGACCCTGGTAGCGGCGAAGACTCCACCCCAGCCGCAAGGCAAAGCGATCTATGTGCGCGACCGTTCCAGCTTGATCTTCATCGCCAGCAATATGCCGGCGGCGCCGCCCGAGAAAGCGTATGAACTGTGGCTGATCCCAACCAGCGGCGCGCCGATTCCAGCTGGAGTATTCAGGCCGGACGCGCATGGCAGCGCCACGGTGGTGAATCCTCCGCTGCCGGCGGGTATAGAGGCCAAGGCGTTTGCCATCACGATTGAGCCGGAGGCGGGTTCGACGACTCCGACCATGCCGGTGGTGATGCTGGGCGCGGGAGAATAGCGTTCCCGCTTCAAGGCTTTTTGCGCGACTTTTGACAATAAATTGACAACGCAGTGCCGTCCACCGGCGTCTTATCTACGTACAACGGAATAGCGGCGACTCGATTCCAGTCCGGGGAGGCTTGCCATGTACGGAGATTATCTGGTGCTGTGCGGGATGGTGTGGTCGCAGTTCGGCAAAGAAGATGCGGGACTGGAGTTGGTGCGGGCGTTGTCGTCTCCGGACCAGGACGTACGGGTTCTAGCACGGACTTTGCTGGAACAGACCCACGACGCCTCAACGGCGTTGATCGGGGAGGCGCTGGCGCGGGAGGAGATATCGGCCAGCACGGCGAGTCTGTGCGCATTCGAGCGGGAAGCGGAAGTGGGCAGGTTCGGCGGCGGGGGATGGAGTTTTGTGGGGGCAGCGTAGCCCAAACGCCCACGCGACCGGGCAGTACGTCAAAGAGACGCGGGCGAGGGCGCGCGCGCCACGCAAGCTAGACTTCGTCCTGCTCTTTTAACTTCGAGATCACACTGAAGTCTTCGAGGGTGGTAGTGTCGCCCTTCACTTCCCCGCTGGTCGCGAGTTCTCGCAGCAGGCGGCGCATGATTTTTCCGCTGCGGGTTTTGGGAAGCATGTCGCTGAAGCGGATGTCGTCGGGACGGGCGAGCGCACCGATTTCTTTGGTCACCCAGCGCCGTAGTTCTTCTTTTAGCTCGGGAGTGGGTTGGCGGCCCTGTTGGAGAGTCACGAAGGCGGAGATCGCCTGGCCCTTCAGATCGTCTGGCCGGCCGACGACGGCGGCTTCGGCCACAGCCTCGTGGGCCACCAGCGCCGATTCCACTTCCATGGTGCTCAAGCGATGGCCGGAAACGTTGATGACGTCATCGACGCGGCCCATGATCCAGAAATAACCGTCTTGGTCTCTGCGGGCGCCGTCGCCGGTGAAGTAGTAAGGAGGAATCTGCGACCAGTATTGCTGCACGTAACGGTCGGGATCGCCGTAAATGGTGCGCGCCATGCCTGGCCAAGGCTGCTTGATGACGAGGAAACCGCCGGAACCATCGGGCACCGGCTTGCCATCCATGGTGACGACTTCGGGCACGACGCCGGGAAGTGGCCGCGTGGCAGAACCGGGCTTGGTGGCGACCGCGCCGGGGACGGGGCTGATCATGATGTTGCCGGTTTCGGTCTGCCACCAGGTGTCGACGATGGGGCAATTCTCGTGTCCGATGACCTCGCGGTACCACATCCAGGCCTCGGGATTGATGGGCTCGCCTACGGTACCGAGCAGGCGCAGGCTGTCGAGCTTGTGCTTGCGCGGCCACTGCTCTCCCCATTTGATGAAAGTGCGGATGGCGGTGGGTGCAGTGTAAAGAATGTTGACCTGATGCCGGTCGATGATGCTCCAGAAGCGGTCGGGCTCGGGATGATTGGGCGCGCCTTCGTACATCAGGCTGGTGGCGCCATTCTGGAGGATGCCGTAGACGATGTAGCTGTGTCCGGTGACCCAACCGATGTCGGCCGTACACCAGTAGGTGTCTTCTTCTTTCAGATCGAAGACCCACTTTGAAGTGGCATAGGTTCCGACGGAATAGCCGCCGGTGGTGTGGACGAGGCCCTTAGGTTTGCCGGTGGTGCCGGAGGTGTAAAGAATATACAAAGGATGCTCGGAGTCAAGCGGCTCGGCCGGGCACTCGCCGGAGACGGAAGCCATCAGTTCGTGCCACCAGTGGTCGCGGCCGGGCTGCAAATGGATTTGAGATCCTGTGCGCTTGTAAACGACCACGTGCTTGACCGATGGACACGACTTGAGCGCTTCTTCCACGGCGGGGAAAAGTTTAACTTCTGCGCCGCGGCGATAGGCGCCGTCTTGGGTGATGACGGCGACGGCTTGAGAATCATGGATGCGGTCAACCAGGGCGTTCGCGGAGAAGCCGCCAAAAACGATGGTGTGGGGTGCGCCGATGCGGGCGCAAGCCAGCATGGCGACAGGCAATTCCGGCGTCATGCCCATATAGATGGCGACGCGATCGCCTTTCTTGATGCCGAGCGACTTGAGCACGTTGGCGAACTTTTGAACCTCGCGATGTAGCTGCTGATAGGTGAGGGTGCGGACTTCGCCAGGCTCACTCTCCCAGATGAGAGCTGCTTTGTTCTTGCGGTGTGACTTTACGTGGCGATCGAGGCAGTTGTAGGAAAGATTGAGCTGGCCGCCGACGAACCATTTGGCCCAGGGATGGTTCCATTCGAGGACTTTGTCCCATTTCTTGAACCAGTGCAATTCACCGGCAATGCGACCCCAGAATTTCTCCGGCTGGTCGACCGACTCGCGATACAGTCGGTCGTATTCTTCCGACGACTTGATGTGAGCGTGCTGGCGAAAGTGCTCGGGGCACTCGAACTTGCGCTGCTCTTGCAAGACGGAATCGATGTTGGTGCTGGGGTCCGCGGCCATGAGGTCTCCGTGTGAGATTGTCAGGGAGATTCTAATGGGAAGCGGGGAAGTTCGGATAGGGGCGGGAAAGGCGTCTCGTCTATTTCGCTCAAGATGACGGAGTGTAGGCAAGCTCCGGAATGTATTCTTCCAGCGTTCCCTTCTCCAGCAGATAGGCTCCCGGGCCTTGCTGGCCGCGGACGGTGCGACAGAATTCGGCCACGAAGAATCCGGATTGCAGTGCTTCGGTGAAGGCCCAGCGGGTCTCGGCGCGCCATTTGCGGGCCAGAGCGGGATCCTTCTGCTCGACCGATCCGATGTCGCTGGGAATCTCGATCGCGATTCTCTGGCGAAGCAGGGCGGCGGATAGATCGGTTCTCGCAGGCTCGCCGTGAGCGTTGAACTGGATGAGCGGTTGCAGAGTGCGGAGGGCGTCGAGCATTTCGGCACGAGGGTCTTTTCCCTGTAGGCGAGTTTGCACGCGGCGGCTGGTGAGCGGCCATTTCACCCACAGGCGGTCGGTACCGTTGCGATGCAGGGTACTCGAGGTTTCGGGGCCGTAGAAATCGATCTTATAACTCTGGGAAATAACTCCCAGCTTGGCGAAATTGAGGTGCGCATTCTTGCTCTGCAAGGGATCGAAGGTCCAAGTCACTTCGATAATGCGAGAGCCATTGATCCGCATGGCCAGAATGCGCTCCCGCTGTGCCAGTTTGAGCCGGTAGCCAAGATCGGAATTACGGTAGGGCGCGCGAACCGCCAGCATGTGGGAATGAAGGTTGCAGCGGCCGTCCTCGATGCCGAGAAATCCAAAGGCAAAGCCGACCAACTGGTCTCCGTCAAAGGCTCCCAGCCAGATATTGCCGGCCTGCTGAGTAGCAACGGCGAGTGTGAGGGGTGTGGTATCCAAGTCAGAGAGCTCCCACACTTCCCTCTCCACCGCTTCGACCTGTTTGAGGTCGCTGAAGCCGTTGAGATCGCGAATGGTGATCGGGGGTTTTGGCTGGGACATGAGAGCGAACCGCGAGCCACTATAACCGACAGAGACACCAAGGTAAAAGTTTGTAAAGGTTTTGGGCAAAAGGTCGAGGAGGAATATTATTGATTCTGTGGGAGTTCTGGGTTCGGTGAGGGAACAGCCCCGCGGCGTAAAATCAAGCAGCCGGAGACAGTTTTTCGGCGTCTAAGACTTGGCAATGCAAGTTCATAGGTCAAGCGTGAAGTAATCTTCTTAAATGAGGCCCATGCATGGGGCAATTGTCGGAGCATAAACGGGTCCGGAGCGGTTCAGTCTTCGCCGGTATGAAGGCGGCTGTGGGGTTGATTCTCCTGCTGTGCACGGGATGGTTGGGATGCAGCGGCGACCCGAAGCCGAGTTCGGCCCGCGCGAACGTGACGCCGGCAGTGCCGGTATCGGTGTCCACGGTGGAGCGCCGCGACATGCCTTATTACCTTACGGGGCTGGGATCAGTTTCTGCGTTTTATACGGTGAATATCAAATCCCGGGTGGATGGCCAACTGGAGCAGGTAAATTTCAAAGAAGGGCAGTTTGTAAATAAGGGCGACCTGCTGGCGGTGATTGACCCCCGGCCTTACCAGGTGGTGCTGGACCAGTCGCAAGCCATGCTGTTCCGGGACCAGGCGTTGCTGCGAGATGCCAAGCTGAAT
>Ga0209517_10004160_pt1 | contig 19202 bp, 18 predicted proteins | sample PeaSoiMetSII2010_FD_187695 | JGI IMG/M metagenome (GOLD analysis project Ga0209517, IMG submission 187695) | Peat soil microbial communities from Weissenstadt, Germany - SII-2010 (SPAdes) (version 2) | ecosystem: Environmental > Terrestrial > Soil > Wetlands > Peat | place: Germany...
CCAGCGCGTTTCTCCTCACGGCCTTCCTGACCATGACGGAGCAATTGCGAGGCTCTTTGTGGCGCTTGCCGCCAATGTCGAGGTTGAGGAGGGCAGAGACAAATGACGGGGAGGCGCGGCCTGCGGAAGAATCGGCGAGCGGAAGTTCACCCCGCCCGGACCGCCTGCTCGATGAGGGAATAATATGAACGGGTCTCGACCCGCACCACGACCGTCGGAACCCGGGAGGGCCGTGATGAGTGGTCCTCGCCGGCCCAACTGGCCTGCCTTGCCGAGGCGCGGCATTTCGTTCTTATACCGGCAACTGAATAGCCGGCAACGCTTGATGCTCGGCAAGGTTCCTGGACTCTTGCCGTTGTATCGCGCCATCGCCGGTCGTTGGCTGACCACTTTGGGTATCGAAAAGGGCTTGGTTCCCATCCGGTTGGATCGGTTTGTGTTTTATATCGACGCGCAGGAGTTTGGGAACGGATGGGTATTCGACTCCTACGAACCGGCGACGACCTTCATGTTCGAGCGCCTCGTAGCCGCCGGAGACTGGGTTGCTGATGTGGGGGCGCATTGGGGCTACTTCACGCTCCTGGCGGCGACCTTGTGCGGCGAAAGGGGCAAGGTGGTAGCTTTTGAGCCATATCCCAAGAATGTTTCGATTCTGACCAAAAACGTACAGGTCAACCACTTGAGCAATGTCGATATCGTGCCGTCGGCGGTCTCGGACCGGAAAGGCTCCGCCAACCTCATGTTGAGCCATGACACCAGCGGGAACAGCCTGGTCTCGGTACCGCCCAGCGCCAAGCTTTCCCCGGGCCAGCGCGACCACCTTGCCGTCCAGACTTTAGCCTTGGATGACTACTTTTCCGAAGCTCACTGCTCGCCGAAGCTAGTGAAAATTGACATTGAAGGAGGCGAACTCGCCGCCCTGGACGGGATGACCGGCTTGATCAGGAAGACTCCAGACCTGGCGTTGATTGTTGAGTTGAACCCCTTCTATTTTCCGGGCGGGCGTGGGGAAGCGTTTCTGCGGAGGCTGTCTGAGGAGGGCTTCGAGTTGGCGCTGGTTGACGACGCGCGGTTTCAGATCGAGACGGGGCCGACGGGCCTGGTCGTCAAGAGTGCGCTCGAGAAAGGCTACACGATCAACGTGCTTGGCGTTCGAGACAAGCCAATCGATAGGCTGCTCGCGCCGCAGGGTGATTCTGGTGCGCCGCAGCGCCAGAGTCCGAGGATTGTTCACCTATGAAGGTCTTGCTGGTCGCGACTGGAATCGCTCCCGCCATGGGAGGAGCAGGCCATTACCAACGGCAGTTATTGCCTCCCCTGGCGGCGTCCTTGGCTGCCAGGGGGTGGCAGGTGACCGTCCTGCTGAGTCGGAACGGGCAGGTCCCTCATCTTGACCCTCGCGCGAGGGTACTGCGCTTGCCAGTTTCAAGAAACCCGGGCATTCTTCGTATCCTCGCGGAGCATCTTTATGTCCCCGCTTTAGGATGTCGCACAGACGCGACCCTCTCGCTGGATTACCTGCTCCCGCTGTTGCCGGTGGGAGCCAACCGGACTCTGGTGACCGTCCACGATGTCCTACCATTGCAACGGAAGCTGGGAGGATATCCGCTAGAGGCAAGCGCCGTGAGACATTACTACTACTGCCTCGCCATCGAGCGCGCCATAAAAGCAGCGGATTTTCTGATTACTGACTCCCAATTCATCGCCTCCCAGATCGCCGGCTTGTTCCCTTCAGCCGCGGAGCGGATTTCGGTGATTCCACTGGGCATCGATCACGAGCGTTTTCACCCCTTCCGCTCGCCTGCGGAAATCCAACGGGTGCGCGAGACCTACGAGCTTCCAGACCAGTTCTACCTGTTTGTGGGGCGCCTGTGCTTGAACAAGAACCTGCGGATAATTGCTGATGCCTATGCCTCAGGGTGCCTGGCTAATCAGTGGATGCTTCCGGTCGTGGTAACTGGCGTGAAGAGGAAGGGCAACGAGGGGAACGCCACGCTCGAGCTGATTGATCGAAAGGGCGTGGGAGGATACTTTCATTTTGTCGGGTACGTACCGGATGCCGATCTTCCCACGTTATATGCGGTGGCAAGGGCTTTGATACATCCGGCGTGGCACGAAGGGTTCGGGTTCCCGCCTCTCGAGGCCATGGCCTGCGGCGCACCCGTAGTGGCCGCTAACAAGACCGCCATCCCCGAGGTGGTGGGCGACGCGGCGCTGCTCGTGGATCCCGGAAGCCCGGAGTCTCTTGCGCAGGCATTGGAACGAGTCAATGAGGAGGGCACGCGCAGACAAATGATTGAGCGAGGGATCAAGCGCGCAGCAAAATATTCCTGGCAGCGGACGGCCGAGATGACTGCCGGGGTGGTTTGCGATGCCGCGCACGCTCGCGCTTAAGAGGCTGCGGAAAAACCCCTCAGAACTGTCATTCCAAGCGGAGCGAGGAATCAACTGGCCGTCATCCTGAGCGTAGCGAAGGATCTCCGCAGTTGCTTTTGGCTCAGGTACTTAGGAAGAACTGCAGAGATGCTTCGCGGCGCTCAGCATGACCGATTCGAATTTCTTCACACGTTCATGGGTGTGGTTGACGCTGAAGACTCCGAGTACGCTCTGCTGAAGCGGCTGTGAGGCTCGGCGGGTCGAGTGCAGGGCATGGTGCGAGTGATTAATGGCGCTATCCGAGGCCTGACCAACAACAAGCGGCTGGTAGGGATCGCGCGCGCTTTTCACATCGCCGGTGTGCTAAAGCGTTGCGAGTACCAAATCCGGGGACCGTCCGACGGGGTCGTTCGTCATGCCATCGCGGGGGTGGAAGTTGAGTTTGCTGCCCCGGATGCAACCGAGTTTCGCACCCTTGAGTGCTGCTATGGGGACGAACTGGATTTTGTGGAAGCGCTCGAAAGGAAACTCCGGTTAGGTGGCGTTTATTACGACGTCGGAAGTAACGTCGGGCAGTTCCTAATACCCATGGCCAAGATCGTCGGCGAGCGCGGGCAAGTGATCGGATTCGAGCCTCACCCGGTGAATCATCAACGCCTGATGAGGAACGTCGCGCTTAACCGGTTGATGAACGTAAGGGTATTCCAGGTGGCTCTTGGCGATGGCAACGGCGACATTCAGATTTACGGGGCAAGCGGAATCGCAACTGTGGTTCCTCGTGCAGCAGCTTGGCATGGGAGTTCGCCCGTAGCCAGCATTCAAACGATGCGTGGCGACGACCTCCGCAGGGGAGCAGGCTTGCCAATTCCCAGGGCCCTGAAGGTGGATGTCGAGGGCGCCGAGTTCGCGGTCCTCAGTGGTCTTAAAGAATCGCTATCCAGTTCATCGTGCGAGCTGCTCTGTTGTGAAGTCCACCCCCCCTTTCTCCCTGCCGAGATTTCGACTGAGATGGTTTTTTCACTGGTGCGGTCCCTTGGGTTCAATCGCATCGAAACTCGACCCCGCGGAAGTGAAATCCATATCACAGCCCGGAAGTCATTCGGGCAGTCTTGACGGGGCCTTCACAAACGCCGAGGCGGTGAGACCCCCATCCCAACCTCCCGCTGCTACGCGGCTTTCGCTGGACGACATCCTCAGATTAGCTCGATTGGGGGCAGACGGTAATGTTTCGAGAAAGCGCAGCACCATCGGGTCAGAAGCCCTGCGTTGCTATTGTGTCGGTGAATTGGAACGGCTGGCGTGACACGCTGGAGTCCCTGGAATCTGTGCGCCAACTCGAGCTTCCCAACTATGTGATGATCGTGGTAGATAACAATTCGGAAGACGACTCCGTCGCGCGGATCGAGGCATGGGCACGGGAGAGGCGAGAACAGGGCTATCGGCTGGTACAGTATGCGGGACCGGCTGCCAGGGCTGGCGGCGAACCTGACAAAGAACGGACTCTCAAGGTGGCGTCGCCCCCAAACCGGGCGGTGCTGATCAGGAACGCTGTCAATTCCGGGCCGACCGGCGGCGGCAATCTTGGTATCGAATACGCCCTGCGAAGGAACCCCCCAGCGGACTACGTTTTCTTGCTGGATAACGACGGCCGCGTCGGTCCCGATACGGTGAGACAACTCTTGCACGTAAGCCAGGCGGAGGATGCACCCATCGTGGGAGCACGAATCCTGGACTCACACACGGGGCGCGTCCAGCACGCTGACCGGACCACTACCATGGGATTCTTTTTCGTGCCCTGGGTTCGCGACAGGCTCTGGCGCCCACCCGCAGGCGTGACCTCGTGGACAACCTGCAACGCAAACGGGGGAGCGATGCTCCTCCGGAACGACGTACTTCGTGCTGTCCGCGCGGCCAGGGGAGATTTCCTGGACGAGGGGCTATTCTCAGACGGGTGGGAGTTCGAGGTTTGTTCTTTCAGCCGGCAGCTTGGGTACAGAACCGTGGCTACGGATCGCGCGTTTATCTGGCACTCGGGGGATCTCGGATACCGGAACGCTTTGAACCCTCGCCGGTTCCACCGCTCAGTGCGCAACCGTGTTTTGCTGGCGCATTCCTATTTGCCGACTGGATGGCGGCTTGTATTCTACGCTGTGAACATCCCGCTCTGCGCCCTACGCATAGCAAAGTGCCTCGTGCGGAGACGCCCAGATGTGGCTCGGGCAATCATACGCGGCACGATCGAGGGGTATCGCCGAGCGGGTGAGAGGAAGGGATTTGCTGCTGCCACGGCAGGAATTGAGCGCATGAAGTCTCCCTCGTCGTCTAGGCAGCCGGCTGGTACGGGGAACTGAGGCGAACGCTCCTGAGTCCCATCCGCGAGAAGCGCCTGCCCGGCGAAGTCATCATTGTTGGCGAGAACGGATCGAGCCACACGTTCCAGCCGAGTTCCCCCAATTAAACCTGCGGGCGACCATCCTGCCGGGCTCAGCATCCGCAAAGAGAAACACGGGATTGAAAGACGCGCGCTCTGATATGAGACTAGCTGGCTTCGTGGGCGCCGATGTCGTACTGGAACCTCGGGCCATCGAGCCCCGAGGGAAAGAACCTGCGCCATGCGGATTTTGATACTTTCACCTTACCTCCCGTGGCCGCTCGATGGCGGCCCGCCGATCCGGATTTATTACGTGCTGAGGGAACTGGCGAAGCGCGGACACGAGATTGTTTTGCTGGCAGGTCACGAGGGTCCGCCTCTTCCAGCCTCGCATCCTGTCGTTTCGCTTTGCCGGGAGGTTTTTACCTATAAGCCTCCCTCGAGCGCCCGGCCGGGCTCCCACTTACTCTCGGCCCTGCGTTCGCTCTTCTCCCCCTTACCGTATGTGGCCGCAAAGTTCGGCGCCCGCCACCTTGGAGATACGATTCGGCACTCTGCGGATCGGTATGCGTTTGACCTGATCTGGGCGAACTTCGCATTCATGGCCTATGCGGTTCCGCCGGAACTTTACCGCACTGTGCCGGTGGTTTTGGACGAGCACGAATCGGAAGGGCTGCTCTGGCGGCAGTATTTGAGGCAGGGGAACCCGGCCATGGGAGCTTTTGCAGCGCTGAACTTGATTAAGCTCCCGGCCTTCCAGAGAAGAGTAATGGCCCGGGTCGCAGTCGTGCTCAGCAACTCTGTGCGGGAGGCGAGCTTTACCAGCAAGCACGCGCCGCCAGGCGTCGGCGTTTGGCCCCTTCCCAATGGGGTGGACACTGAGCGCTTTGCCCCCGTTGCGGAAAGCATCAAAAAGAACGCCATTCTGCTTTGCAGTGGCCTGGCGGTTTACCGGAACCGAGCAGCCGCGCAGTGGTTTGCACGCCGGATGTTCCCCGCAATTCGCCGCCAAGTGCCGGACGCGGAGTTTTGGATCGTGGGAAGCCACCCCACCCCCGAAATCAAGCAACTGGAAGCATGTCCGGGAATTCACGTTACGGGCGCAGTAGAAGATGTTCGCCCTTACTATGCCATGTCCAAGGTGGCGATTGCGCCATACCAGTACGGCGAGGGAACGAAGATCAAGGTCGTGGAGGCGATGGCTTGCGGGCTGCCGATGGTTTCCACACCAACCGGCTGCCAGGGTCTGGAAGTGATAGACGGCCAGCATCTCGTGATCGCTGCGAACGAGAAAGACTTCGTCCAGGGAGTGGTCGAACTGCTGCGGGACAGCGAGCGGGCGCGGAGTTTGGGCGCGGCAGCTCGAGCCTTGGCGGTTGAGAAGTACTCGTGGCAAAGGTTGATCTCCGGGGTGGAGCCGAAATTATTGGAATTGGCGCGTGGCGCAGGGACAAGACATGCCGCGCCGTCGGAGGCGAGCGGGCACTATCCGCGGGATGAAGGATGCATTCGCGCGTGCTAATGTGCGCTTACGCGTGTGTAGTTGACCCGGCGTCGAACTTTCCGGGCGGTGGCGATCTCATGGCCTGGAACCTGATCAAGCGTCTGGGCCGCGCGCACCGGCTATGGGTACTCACGGCGGCCGAAAATCGTCGCGCTCTCGAAGCGGCCCTCGGGAAGGAACCCCTGCCCTCGGTGGAGTTCCATTACGTAGGGCTTCCAGGCTGGCTGCGGCCGCTGCTGCGCGCCCAAGTCGGCCTCCAACTCTACGCCTACCTGTGGCAATGGAAAGCCTACTTCGCCGCACAAAAACTGCACCGGAAGGTCGGTTTCGACCTCTTTCACCATCTCACCTATGAGAACGACTGGATGGCTAGCATCGTCGGGGCTCTGCTTCCTATTCCCTACGTGCGCGGCCCTGGGGGCGGCGCTCACCGCATTCCGAGAGAGTTTCTCGAGGATTTCCACTGGCCCGGCCGCCTGGCGGAACTGCGACGCTCCTTCGGGCAGTGGGTTTTCCGGCACGATCCGTTTTTCGTATTGGGCCAGCGCCGGGCACGCCTGATCTTGGCGTGTAACCGCGAGGCGGCGGAGGGAGTGCCGGCGCCGTGGCGCCACAAAGTTCGATTGCTTTCAATCAACGGCGTCTCGGGTCACGAACTTACGCCCAGTCGAGACGGGGAGCGAAACGCCAAGTTCGCGGTGTTGTCCGCCGGTCGTTTGGTTCCGCTCAAGGGATTTGACCTGGCTTTGCGTGCGTTCGCCACCTTTGCAGCGAGATATCCGGCGGCGGAATTCGTGATCGTGGGTGACGGCCCGGAGCGGAACCGGCTGGAGAGGCTGGCGCGAGAACTGGGCATCGAGAACCAGGTGCGATTTGAAGGTTGGATGCCGCGCGAGCGGCTGCTGGCAAAGATGCGCGCCTGCGACGTCTTTCTCTTTGCCAGCTTGCGGGATGGAGGCGGCCTCGTGGTCGTGGAAGCAATGGCGGCAGGCAAGCCTGTGGTTTGCTTCGATCTGGGCGGCCCCGGGCTGCACATCAATCCTGAATGCGGATTCAAGGTGCCGGCACGCGATCCGGCGCAAGGGGTGCGGGACATGGCCCAGGCGCTCGGACGACTGGCAAGCGATCGCCACTTGTGCGCGCAGATGGGTCTGGGCGCCTTGCAGCGTGCCCGGCAAGTCTACGACTGGGACCGCGTTGCCGAGCGCATTACAATGGCGTACGAAGAGATCATGGCGAGCGCGCGGCCGGGCCTGAAAGAAATCCGTGTCTCAAAGAGCGAGTGGCAAGAGGCCCATGCAAGGACCCATTGAGATACGCCACTTGCCGCATGATTTGCGCGTTGGTCATTGGCGAGGTAACGATTCCCTCGGCCAGCCCTGTCAGGTGAGGCGCTGAAGAGCCCTGGGACGCAGGCAGTGATGAGCCTCGTCCGTCGAGACGCGGAGCAAGTACAAATAGTCGATTCACCCCATATTCTCCACCCCATGCGACGATTCGTTACCGCTCCAGGCGCTCACCCTCCCCTGACCCTCCGACCCCGAAAGGTGAAGCCTCGTGGGCGCCGGCAGGAGACGCGCGGGCTGCTGCTGACCTCGGTGCTGTGCCTAATGGTTTGGTCCGGCTATAACACTGCAATTTATGTCTGCATGGACCCGCTCTTTCCGAAGAACTTTGTCAATTTCGTTCACGGCGTGCGGGCTTTCTTTCCCATACTGGCCGGCGTGATCGCCGGGGTCCAACTCGCCCAGCGCCGATCCCTCCCCAAGTGGCTGGCGTCCGGCCCTCTGACCCTTTTGCTGCTGTACGCAGGGATTGGGTTGGCATCGTCCCTGTTGGTTTCGCCGGAGCCGGTTGGAGCAACATATTGGGCGCTCCAATACATTTCGGTGATCATCGTGGTGATGGCGGTTGCCTCCGGCCCTGAGCCGGAGGCGCACCTGGCGCGCTATATTTCTCTCAACTGGGCTTGCTGCGCTGCCGTTTGCATAGGTTTACTGGCGGGGATCCCGCTTCTCGGCAGGGAAGCGATGAGTCAAACCTCCGGCAGTCCGTTTGGCGTGCTGGCCTATGGCAAAGTCCAAGAGCATTTGATGGGGATGACAGGAACCAGGAACACGGGATTCGGGAGGTTCGCCGCAATCGTTATTCTGGTGGGGCTCGCGGAACTCCTGCACGACCGGAAGGACAAGAAAACGCTGTTCCTCTGGATGCCGCTGACTCTGGCGGCGGGACTGGCGTTGCTGTTGTCCCAGGCCCGGACGTCGTGGGTGTCGGTCATCATCGCTGCCGCAGTGCTGGTGGCCCGCGCGCCCACGCGGTGGAGAGTCCCGATGATCATGATCGGGTTGCTGGCGCTCCCGCTTGTGCTCCTGACCGGCGTGGGTAACGCCTTTGCGCTTTACCTGACCCGCGAGCGGGGATTTGACCCGACGCTGACAGGCCGTACAGCGACTTGGTTGGAGGGCTGGCAGGCATTACAACAATCCCCCTGGGCCGGACTTGGCTTTTGGGGAGACCGCCTGTTCGTTCACGGATCCAACATGCAGAGCACGCTTTTCGACGCCTTGGTCCAGACGGGTTTCCTGGGGATCGTTCCGTTCGTAATTGCCCTCGTCTGGGTATGGGTCGGAGTCATGCGATTCTACTCCACCAAGCCGGCGGGAGAAGCCAGTTCACTGCCGGGCGAACTCCTTGCCGTGATGACATTCTTCGCCGTCTACTCCATCACAGAAATAACCTGCAGCTTTTACTCGGTGGGCTGGATGGCTATGGCGCCGCTCATCGCCCACGTCCAATTGCGCGTCTTTCAAAACTCCAGAAAGCGCCAATCCATAGGCATCCCGCAAGTCGCACCCTGGCGCCCGCCGTTGCAGGTCCCACGCCGCATTCACACCGTCTGACGGCCCTTCCCGCATTCCCGTCTCCTCCTGCCACCTCATCGTAAGCCCTTGAACTGTCACTCCCACGAAAAATGCACTTGACAACGGCGCACGCGTCCGTGATGCTTGCCCGCTTGCCCCAACCACATTCCGCGGAGTGGGAGGAAACATGCGCTCGAAACCCTTGGTGGTGGCCGCCGTTTTGGCGGGCTCGTTGGTCCTGAAGGCTCAAACCAGGCCCAACGATCTGAAACCGATGCTGGAGCAGGAGATCCAGCCTGTCTCGGTCGTGGCTTACCAGTTGAGTCAATACCTTACGGCGCGGATTCCCAAGCTGCCGTCTCCTTCGTCGGCCGAGCAGTGGACCTCAGAGCAAAAACGCTGGCGTGCGCATATCCTCAAGGACATCGCCTTTCACGGTTGGCCGCGCGCCTGGGTGGATGCGGAGCCGAAGTTTGAGGACCTGGGGGTGTTTGAAACCGGGCATGGTTATCGTTGGCACAAGCTGCGATTTGAAATCGTACCGGGGTTCAATTCGACCGCGATCCTCTACGAGCCCGAACATCTGGCGGGACGAGCGCCGGCGATCATCAACGTCAACGGGCACGACCCGCTGGGGAATGCCGCCGAGTACAAGCAGAAGCGCGCCATCAATTTCGCCAAGCGCGGCATCGTGGTCCTCAACCTGGAATGGATGGGTTGCGGCGAACTCCACCAACCGGAGAATGCGCACGACTTCGGCGTCCACCTGGACCTGGTGGGCGCTAACGAACTGGGCTTGTTCTTCCTGGCCATGCGCCGGGGCGTGGACTACCTTGCCACGCTTCCCCAAGTGGACCCCGCGCGGCTGGGCGTCACGGGCCTTTCGGGAGGCGGCTGGCAGACCATTGTTCTCAGCGCGCTCGACGAAAGGATCAAGGTCGCGGTCGAGGTGGCTGGTTTCGGTTCTCTCGAATCGAACCTCACACATCCTGTGGACACGGATGAGATCGAGGAAGATCCCACCGATTTTGATGCGGGTTTCGACTACACCATCCTCACCGCCCTGCGCGCTCCGCGCCCCACTCTCCTCATCCACAATGCGGAGGACACCTGCTGTTTCCGCGCTGACCTGGTCAAGCCGTACATCTACACGAATATTTAACCCTTCTTCAAACTGTACGGAGCTGAGGCGGCCTTCGCCTGGCATGAAAACCGCGACCCGGGAACCCACAACTATCAGATCGATAACCGCGAGGCCGCCTATAAGTTCTTCACCACTCACTTCAATCTGCCGGTGGCTACAGCGGAGATTCCCAGCGATGCGGAGATCAAGAGCCGCGAGGAAGTGCTGGTGGGTTTGGCCAAGGACAACCTGACGATCCTCGGCTTGGCGCGGAAAATGGCGGCGGGAATCGAGCGAGATCCTGTCCCTACGGATTCATCAGCAAAAGCGGCCTGGGCGACGAAGGAGCGCACCCGACTCGAGGCGGACGTGCGGTATAAACCGGTCAAGATCGCCAGCGCCTGGAGGATGTGGAACACCAAGAACAAGGGACTCGAGACCATCTCCTATCGCTTTGACTTCGACAACCGGCTTACCGCCACGGGCGTTTGGCTGAAGGCCCTGTCTGTGCCGGCCGACGCTCCCGCTACCCTGGTGCTGAACGACAAGGGGAGAAGGGAATCCGGCGCGATGGTCTCCGACCGCGTCAATCGCGGGGAACAGGTGCTGGCACTTGACCCGCTATTTATGGGCGAGACGATTCCGCAGAAACCCGACCCGACGGATTGGGAGTTGCTGGTCGCGACAACCGGCGACCGGCCGCTGGGCATCGAGACGGGCCAGGTGATCGCCGCTGCGAAATGGCTACGGCAGATGTCGGGGCAGCAATCCGTGCGCCTTGAGACCAGCGGGATTCGAAGCGAGGTGGTGGGCCTCGTCGCCGCGGCGCTCGAGCCTACGCTCTTCTCCGAGCAGGTGAGCCGCCAGGCGATGGCGAGCCTCGGCTTCCTGCTGGACACGCCCGTGATCTTCCGGGCTGCGCCGGAGCTCTTCTGCCTCGACCTGTTCAAGGACTTCGATATCGATCGCCTCGTTGCCTTGGCCTCGCCTACCACGGTGGCGTTGCACGACTACGCCCAAGCTACGTCGTTCAAGATGCCGCCGCCAGAGCCAGAGGATTGATGTATGTAAGTAGTTTATTTTCAATACTATGCAGGAGATAAGCTAATAAGTGCAGTGTTTTCATAGACATAGAAGAGCCCCGGTGTGATATCAGCGGTCCGTCCTTTGTTTTCATAGACATTCTCGCTTTGTTCCGCGAGTTTTGGAGTGCGGCAGCGAAGCTGCCCACGTCGAATCGCGATTAAGCAGACCTCTTTGAATCTCCTGGAACAAAGCGCCGCTCGGCAGCCCCCGCTGCCGTTCCAAACCGCAGGCGCTTGAGAGCAATCCTTTGTTTTCATAGACATTCCCGGTTCGTTCGTTCAATTCTGGAGTCGAAGAGTCGAGAAGTTGAGGAGCTGAGAAGCCAAGCGGCGTTTCTCAGAGTGTGACTGTGACTATTTGTCGGCTCTTGCCTTTTGCCGTCCAACTCTTCGACTCCTCGACTCCTTGACTTCTCGACTTTCCTGCAGAGGGCTGAGTTTGTTCCCACCATTTCGACACCTTCCCCTCTGCCTCTGCCTCTGCCAAACCATTGGAGAAACCCTTCCCGGCACGGCCTTCCGGCCGTCCCCATCCCCACGGTCATAGCCTAGCACGGCTTGGGGTTTTTGTCAAGCAAAAAAATAGTCCAGACAAGTAGTCCCTTTCCGGAGGGCAAAGTGTCCTAGTTACCCGCCTGGATGACTTCGTAGGCCTTCTCAATCACTTTTTGGAACTCAGGTGAGGTTTCGTGCCAGTCGAGCACATCGACGCGAAACGGGAGATCGGATTCCTCGAAGGCTTCTTTGAGGCGGCGGAGAGTGTCGGGGCTTAGTCTGGCATCTGCGACGACTGCCAGGTCAAGGTCGGAGTAGCTCTTCGCTGGTCCACTGACGCGGGAACCGAAGGCGCGGACTTCGCAGTTGGGGACATGCCGGTCCAGGATGGCTCGAACAGTCTGGAGATGCTGAGGGGAAAGATCAATCATTGCGCGCTTCCAAGGCCGCCAGCAGGCGCGCGGCATCGCGGGCGAACTCATGGGCGGTGTTGTAGACCCTCTCGGCGATCTCCGGCTGATAAATGTGGGAGGTCAGATTCCGCGCTTCGTGATAGCGCATCCATTGATCGACGTCGTCCAGCAGGCGATTCTCCGCCGCGAGGCGGAAAAGTTCGCGCCGCGTCACGCCATCCGCGACTCCGGCGCTGATGTTTGTTTCCAACCAGCGCTTGATGAATTTCCAACAAAGTTCGTAGGTGACTTCAAAGTGCTGGACTGCACCGGCCCTGATGGCGTTGCGGGCCACGTCATCGAGACTGTTCATGAACTCGACATCGTCGCTCTTGGCCAGTACAGCGGCTAAGGCCGAAACTGCTTTCTGCAAGCTGTCGAGTGCCAACGCCACGCCGTCCTCCGAATTTCCCCAACTCCTGCGCCGGAGCGCAGGCAGAGGGGGACTATAACACTTCGGAATCTGAGCAGACACTGCAAACGGCTGAGGTGTGAATATGAATCACGAACCGCGCGTCCTAGAGGTCCCAGGCGGCAGCGTTGGCCCCGCGTGGGTGGACATCACTGATTCCCCTCACCCGCGTGATGCCGCCGCTATTTCTTTTGATTGCGCAAATACGTTTCTATCAACTGTCCGTCTGCGGGAGAGAGCGCGGGCACGGCCTTGCGGAGCATCCACATGAAATGGTCGACCTCTTCGGGCGCCATGGGGTGTCCGATGTTCTCGCCATCGGGTTTGCCGGGAACGGGCCGATTAGAGTTCGCAATCAGTTCGCCGTGTTCGCCGAGGAAGGCGAAGAAGGGTAGGCCGGCGCCTTTGGAGCCAATTTGGGCCTCGAGCGCGTCGCCGCCGGGCGTGTTGAGGCTGGTTTTGTCGCCGCGCTCTTGCACATCGATGCGGGCGATCACAAAGTGCCGGGTGAAGATGGGCTGGATGGTGGGAGCCTCGATAAACCTATCGAGGCGCTTGCACCACCCTCACCAGGAGGCGCCGAAAATCAGAAAGACGTGTTGGTGCTGCGCGGCGGCTTGCGCTTTGGCGCTGTCGAGCACCTGTTGGGCGGTCGGCGGGCCTGCTGCCGACAACACAGGGATTCCAACAAGTAAGGCCAGTACTGCCGTCCGAAAGATGGTTTTCATGGGGGGATTCTATGGCTCAGCGGCGTGATGTGTCAATCAGGTTTGGTGCAACGGGTAGGGCGTGAGTTGTCACTAGATTTTCACGCAGTCGCCCACTTCGGATAAGGTCCGCTTTGATCTTTGCGAGAGGTATCCCCTTTTCATGGCGGCGCGATTGTGAAATCAACCCGTCCCAAAAATCCTCCAACAAGGCGCCATATTTTTTCAGGTCAATCTGAACGGCCACCTTGCGCCCCTTGTCGTCGGTGACGAACTGGATCCCGGTCATAAGTGCTCTCCTTCAGTTCCTATTCCCACTCTAAGTTTGCAGCTACTCCCTGTCAACTTTAATAGGGCGCAGATTTCCCTCTGATCTGGGAATGACACCGCAAGCCGGTCTGACTGCGTGGTTGGCCGCGAGCGACGATCTGTATATACTGACGGCTTGAAATTTCGGGGTGTGTGCCATGCAACGTTTATGTCTTCAGGAATCAGGAAGAGCCGCAGACCCCAAAAGCGGAGGTCCGCGCTACACGCTTCTGAGAACTGCGGTCGGCGTTCTTCTGCTCGCCCAGTTTGTTTTGGCGCGAGGGCCGGAAACCGCCAAGCCTGCCGGCGACGATTCTTTTTATCCCGTGGCCGTATGGTACGGCGGCGGAAAAGCTCGCGCGCCGATGCTGGAGCGCGTGGACGCCGGTAGCGCTGAGCGCTGGGGAAAAGATCTGGATCAAATCAAAGCGGTGGGCTTCAACACCGTGAAGTGCTGGGTGGACTGGGCGACGGCGGAGCCCAAGCCGGGTGGGTTCGAATTCCAGAATCTTGATCTATTGATGCGGCTTGCCCAGGAGCGCGGACTGCGCGTGGTGGTGCAGATCTACCTTGATTCCGCTCCCGACTGGGTGGGCGAGAAGTATCCCGACGGCAAGTTTGTGGACCGCAGCGGCGCGGTGATTATTTCGCAGGCCGCCCCGGGATTTTGTATCGACCATGAGGGCGTGCGGAGCGCGATCATGAAGTTTCTGGAGGCCCTCTCCGGCGAGGCTAACAAGTTTTCTGCTCTCTACGGTTGGGACGTTTGGAGCGAGCCGCACGTGATCAACTGGGCTGAATTCCCTTATCTCACTAATCCCGAATTCTGCTTCTGCCCATCGAGCCAGGCGCGCTTCCGGGAATGGTTGAAGAAGAAATACGGCACGCTCGAGGCGCTGAACGGCGCCTGGTACCGCGGCTTCGAGCGCTGGGAGCAGGTGGAGCCGCCGCGCGCCTCGACGATTCTTTCTTACACCGATTACCTCGACTGGCGAGCCTATATCGACGACAAGCTGGCGGGGGACCTGCGCACACGCGTCGAGGCCATCCGCAGCCAGGACCACGCGCACGCCATCACCAGCCACGCGGCGGGGCCGGCGCTCTTCACTTCGCCCAGGGACGGCTTCGGCGAACCCGACGATTTCGAGATGTCGGCGAGCGCCGATTTCTTCGGGACCTCGCTCTATCCGAAGCACGCCGAGTCCACGCACCCCTGGTCCTACCAGATGCTGGCCGCGGGGCTGGACTTCACGCGCTCCGCGGGGCACAGCTCCGGCAAGGGCTTCTGGATTGGCGAACTCCAGGCCGGCCAGGGCGTGACGGGGATGCGCATCGCAGAGCCTGTGGACTCGCACGATGAAGAGTTCTGGATGTGGAAAGTGCTTTCGCACGGCGCGCGGGAAATTGCCGTGTATGCGTGGTACCCGATGAGCTCGGGCTACGAATCGAACGGATACGGCCTGATCAACCTGGACGGCACGCTGACGCCGCGGGCGGGCGCCGCTGGCAAGGTGGCGCAGAAGATTGCGCAGAACGGCGGCGATCTGCTGGCCAGCGAGCCTGCCCGCGCGCAGGTAGCGGTCCTCTTCAATCGGCTCTCTTACATGGTGGGCGGCTCGGAGCCTTCGCTCTCGAAACTGGGAAACGCCACACGCGATTCGCTCGAGGGCGTCCACCGGGCGTTCTTCGAACAGCAGATCCCCGTAGACTTCGTGCATCCCATGGACGTGGTGGGCGATAAGCTGGGCCAGTACAAGATTCTGTTTCTGCCTTTTCCGGTGATGCTCTCAAGAAATGTGGCCGAGGGAGTGCAGCGCTACATCCGCGACGGCGGAACCGTGGTGGCGGAAGCGCGCCTGGCTTGGAACGACGAGCGCGGCTTTTCCAGCGATGAGGTGCCGGGCATGGGCTTGGCAGAGGTATTCGGCGCGCGCGAGAAAGTGATCCGCCCGGTCGAAAAGCCGGAAGTGATCCTGGAGCCCGATGCCGGGCTGCCCGGTTGCGCGCCCGGCACGCGCGCTGCTGCGACCGCGTTCGAGGAGGAATTGGAACCCTTGCCCGGGGCGCGCGTGCTGGGCCGCTTCGCGGACGGCGCGCCCGCCATCGTCGAAAACAGCTATGGCAAGGGGAAGGCGATTCTGGTGGGATCGTTCCTGGCCGTGGCCTTCCAGCGGCAGCACGACGAGGCGACGAAACAAATGCTGTTGGGCTTGGCTCGCGCCGCGGGCGTGGAGCCGGAAGTGACCGTCTCGGGCGAGAACAGCAGCCAAGTGGAAGTTCGGCGGCTGGAGGGAAAGGATGTACAATTCCTCTTTGCCTTTAACCACTCTGAGCGTGCCGCCGCGGCGAAGATTTCGGTTCGCGTCACGTGGCCAGTGCGCGAGGCTCGGAGCTTGAACAGCGATCAAAAAGTTTCATTCCGTCAGTCTGGCGATGGGTTAGCGATCGAAGCTCCGTTGGCTGCTCAAGGAATTTGGGTTGTTCGGTTGGACCGCAAATGACCAGGTAGCACAGGCGCTCTTACCTGTGCCTTTTAGGTATTGATCACGGGAACGAGTGCCTGTAGCACTAGTTCGCGGGACGTTGATATTTTGCGAAGACGTCTTCTCCGTGATCTCTGTGCCTCGAAAGACTTAACACAGAGCTCACGGAGATCCTCAGTGTTCTCAGTGTTTAGGCTTCGAAGTCACAGAGGACACAGAGGAGTTGATATTGGTTGCGGCGGCCGGCGCTGTGCTATTTGCGCAATGACTAACCGACTTGTACTCGGTCTGGACCTCGGCGGAACGAAAATCGCCGCCGGGGTTGTCAATTCGCGGGGGAAGCTCTTCTCGAGCGTTCGGGTGGCGACGCCCGCCCAAGGCGTGAAGACAGATCTGGCCGCGCTGTTCGACGCGGCGCACGCCGCGGTGAGCGCGGCGAAGATTCCTTGGAAAAGCATACGGGCGGTCGGGGTGGGAGTACCCGGGGCATTTGATCCGCGAGCAGAAACCGTGTGGGCGCCGAACTTGCCCGGCTGGTCAAAGGTCCGCTTGAGACAGCTTCTGGAAAATGCCCTGCAACGTCCTGTCTTTGTCGAAAGCGACCGCAACGTGCAGGCGTTAGCTGAAGCCTGGCTCGGTTTAGGGACAAAACGGCGGGTCCGGAATCTGGTTTTCTTGACGGTGGGAACGGGGATAGGCGCCGGGCTGATCTCCGAGGGGCGGTTGATTCCCGGGGCCCATGGCGTCGCCGGGGCGGCGGGTTGGATGGTGATTGACCGCCAGTGGAGGCCGGAATACGGCCGGGTGGGATGCTTTGAGGCATTGGGCGCAGGTCCGGCGGTGGCCAGGCTAGGTAGGTTGGCTTGGCCAAAAGGCGGCAGGGGCGAAATGCCAAGGCACGATTTCAGATTCCAAATTACAGATTCCAAATCTCAGAACAACACAATTCGAGATTCCACATCGCAGATCACTGGTCTTCCGGATTCCAAAATCCAGGCGAGGATTACTGCCGAAGTGGTGGCAGCCGCGGCGCGCCGCGGCGACAAGGCTGCCCGTCGAGTGCTTGACGAGATTGGCACGAATCTGGGTTTGGGAGTGGCCAATATCGTGTGCCTGCTGAACCCCGAGGTGGTGGTTTTGGGCGGCGGGTTGGCAGGGATCGGAACCCCGCTCGTCGCGCCGCTCCGCAAGGCTTTGCGCCAGTGGGGCCAGCCGCTGGCCCGAAAGCAAGTTCGCATTATGATATCGCGCCTGGGAGAGCAGGCCGGGATTCTAGGCGCAGCACGGTATGCCTTACTAAAAATGGAGGAAACAGGATAATGTCAGCAGAAACGTATTTCGCAGAAGCCCAGAAAATTTACGACCGGATTCGTTCCACGCAAGCCGGAAACATCCGGAAGGCGGCAGAGTTTTGCGCGGACTCGATTTCGCAAGGGGGATTAGTCCATCTGTTTGGCAGCGGGCATTCGGTGATTCCGATCATGGATGTCTTCCCACGCTACGGCAGCTTTGCCGGTTTTCATCCATTGATGGACGCCCGGCTGATGTGGACGCAAGTGCTGGGCTCGGGCGGCGTCCGCGAATTATTGAAGCTGGAACGCACGGAAGGATACGTCGCCACGTTTCTCAGCAACTTCAAGTTTGAGGCGATTGACACCATGGTGGTTTACTCGCACGGTGGACTGAACGCTGCAGGAATCGATGTGGCCCTGCACGCCAAAGCACTGGGATTGAAGGTGGTCGCCGTCACCTCGCTCGACAACGCGCGAATTGCCAAGACCACGCATTCCAGCGGCAAGAAACTCGCTGATTTGGGCGACGTGGTGATCGACAACTGCTGCCCTCCGCGGGATTCTCTCGTTGACGTGGCCGGCATTCCGGTGGGCGCCAGTTCCACCCTGGCGGTGATTGCCATTTCCATGGCTCTGACGGCAGAGATTGCGGCCGAGCTTGCGAAACGCGGCGTGAAATTCCGAGCCTTTGTTTCTCCCAATGTAACCACGGTCGGTCCGGATAACAATCGTCAGGTGTTTGACGATTACATCGCCAGGGTCGCGCCGCGGATGCGGTGAGCCACAGGGTCCGTGTCATCCTGAGCGCAGCGAAGGATCCCCGCAGTTTCTCAAAGTTCAACGACTTAGGAACAACTGCTGAGATCCTTCGCTACGCTCAGGATGACAAACGCTTGATTTTTTCACTTCTTCAGAGCAGTGCGTGCGGCGCCGGTCGCATGGGGATTGATTCATGTTGAGTTGGGCTGGGATCGTTCTGGCGGGGTTATTGAACGGCAGTTTCGCGGTCCCCTTGAAGACGACGCGCGTCTGGAAGTTCAACCACATCTGGACCCTGCATTCGCTGCTGGCGATGGGCGCCATGCCATGGCTCGTTGTGTTGGCGGCCGTCCCGGGCTGGCGCGCGACTCTAAGCCGTGTCCCGGCGCGGGGCTGGATGATCTTAATCGGCTGGGGAGTGCTGTTTGGCATCGCCTCGTTGCTTTACGGCATCGCCGTGGACCTGCTTGGAATCGCGCTCGGATTCGCTATCCAATTGGGGCTTTCGATCGTGCTAGGGGCGTTGCTGCCTCTGTTATGGGCAGGGGCATTCGAATTGAGATCGCAAGGAGACTGGTTTTTCGTTCTGGGGCTGGCCCTGATGGTGGCGGGAGTCATCTTGTGCGCTCAGGCCGGCGGGAGCAAAGGCGAGGCCGGCAGTGCCAGCGCCAAGCGGTTCCATCTGGGACTCCTGATCGCTATTGTTGGGGGCGTCCTGGCGCCCACGCTCAATTTCGGCATTCAGTACGGAACTGCCCTTCTCAGCAAAGGCGCGGGGACGGGTCCGAAACAGGGGTTCCCGGTCGAAATCTATCTTGCCTGGGCAGTATTCCTCTCGTCGGCTTCCGTGGTGCAGGCCGGATACTGTTTAGGGCGCGCCGTCCGTGAACACTCGACCGCAGTCTTCGCCGCGGGGATGCGCACTCGTGACGCGCTCCAGGTGCCCGCCATGAGTCTGCTTTGGATTGCC
>Ga0209517_10004162_pt1 | contig 19194 bp, 13 predicted proteins | sample PeaSoiMetSII2010_FD_187695 | JGI IMG/M metagenome (GOLD analysis project Ga0209517, IMG submission 187695) | Peat soil microbial communities from Weissenstadt, Germany - SII-2010 (SPAdes) (version 2) | ecosystem: Environmental > Terrestrial > Soil > Wetlands > Peat | place: Germany...
GAAATCGAGTTCACAACCCTACGGCGACGGCCATGCGACCTAATGTATTATTCAGGTGCTTGCTGCACAAAGATGAAATTCCGGAATGGAATTACTTGAAATTTCGAGTCAAGAGCTGGAAAAAGGAGAAACTGTGGTGTCGGGCTCACGTATTGCTGACTATCTGAAAATGCAAAATAGCAGTGAAACTGCGCCATCCATCCGTTGTTTTGTGTTGCTGCTCATGGGGACCTTGCTCCTTGCTGCATTTTTGCGCTTTTGGAGTGTGGACAACCATGGAGTGTGGATCGATGAAACCTGGGTAGTCACAACACCGAATTTCCACTATGACTCGGACGATATATTCCCGAAATTCTTCGACTACCCGCAGGTTAAATCCCTTTCAATGAGATATCAAGCACTGGCAAGGGAGATCTACAGCCTGCACCCTGTTATTCAGATTTGTTTTATGCTGGTCTCCGACATGCACCCTCCTTTGTATTATGTCGCAGCTTACTATTGGAATCGAGTTTTTGGGCAAAGATTATACTCCATAAGAGGCCTTAACATCCTGTTCGGGCTGCTTTCTATCGTGTTTCTATCTCTGCTTGTCAGACAAATGTTCGGTGATGGGATGGCTTTGCTCTCTGCACTGTATCTTGCGCTTTCACCTGCACATGTGCATCTGAGCCAAATGGCTAGAAACTATTCACTTATGTGTTTATTAGTAATATTAAGCTTCTATTTTTTCCACAAACTCATTAAGTCTTTCACTTGGAATTATATCCTTGGCTACGGTGTTTGTATTTATCTATCGATACTCACGCACTACTACTGTATCTTCTTCGTTCTATCACAGTTTCTGTCCGTGATGATCCTCGAATGGGGCAATGAACGGAGGTTCATTCGATGGCTTTCGCTCTATGCCGTTGTCGCCTTTTTCTATATCCCTTGGCTACCAGCCCTCTATGTTCAGATGGTCTCAAGAGACCCTACGATCAAAAGCCAACTTATGCCCTTCTCATTCAACATCCTACTAGATCAACTCTACTTTCTTGGTCCGTTCCCTTCCTTGACAAGGCGGTTTGTTTCCGGATCGGTTTTGAGAGTTCTTGAAGTCACGAATGCATTCATATTGATAACGTTGATCATTTTTGGCCTTAGAAAGGCACACAACAACCAAAAGGCCTCACTCTTTCTTGTTTGTATCTGGGCTTTTGGACCGATTTTTCTACTGTCTTTGGTATCAATTTTTAAACCCTTTTATGCGGAGGGGAAGTGCCTTTTTCCCGTTCTGCCCGCTTTTTCCGTCCTGATTCTTTTTGGCGCTGTGCAGATCAGCCGTATCCGAGCCCACGTACTTATCTCAACTCTTTTCTGTTGTATGTTGCTCAGTCAGATCGTTTGGCCTACATATCCTGGGATGGACCCAACTGAAGACACTAGAGGGTTAATCACGCATCTGGCCGGCATGATGCGAAGCGCCGACACAGTGGCAGTGCAACCTGGACTATATAGAGATGGACTCTGGTACTATCATAAGCGGGATTACACGTTGTTGACTCAAACAGCGTCCATTGAAGTCTTACCAGATAGGGGAAGGATATGGCTGTTACGCTACTGGGACAAAAACCAGCCCACTCCCTTCCTGCACGGAAGAAGTGCCGACGGTACATACAGCTTTTTTGGGGTGACTGCTTACCTGTGGGTATTCTCATGACCATGCCTTCTATCATTTCCAACTGGGAGCAGTACCAGTTTTTCACACTTCCGGAGGTTAATTTTGACAGAATAATAGCTGTTTGTCTTTCCCTTACTTGTAGCGTGTCCGAAACAGCATCAGAAGAGATCGATTCCCTTGAGATACCCCCTTCAAGACATTTAATAGGTTGCGATAGACGCTGGCTGGAGTGGAGGGTCTGGAACACCGTTGGGGCAGACCGCCGTGAGGATTTTTCGATTGGCCTGGGGTGCGCTGAGACGCTCTGAGCTTATGGAAAGCAGACATCGTCGATAGCGATTTACGGGAAAAAACCTCCCTGCCGGCTCGCGCGGTGGGGCTGGAAGCGCAATGTTCACCGGATTAAGGTTTGTTGCGCAATCGGAGAAACACTAACCAGCCATGGAGAAAACGCCGTTGAAAACGTCTTGTATAGAAGAACATGATGTAGTCTTCTTGATTAAGTCCGATCTTTATCGCTATACAGGTAGCTTGCACTATTCTATTTCAAGGAGTCTCCTTCGGGGTGAACCAGGGTTCAAGTATTCATTTTGGATGCGCATTTCTCGGTATATGAAACAAAACCGTGTCTTGCGGCACGGTTTTGCCTTCCTGGTAAACCGTATTGTTTCTCATTACACTTTCAAGTACGGCATATCTATTCCCCCAGAAACAGTGATTGGAAGCGGATTCTATATTGGTCATTTTGGTGGAATCGTTGTAAGTCCAAAAAGCAAGATTGGCAAGAACTGTAATATAAGTCAGGGAGTCACCATTGGTCAGACGAACCGCGGCAGTAGGAAAGGATTCCCGATCATTGGGAACAATGTCTACATTGGACCGGGGGCCAAGATCATTGGAGGAGTTACCATCGGAAATGATGTCGCGGTTGGGGCAAACTGCGTGGTGACCAAAGATGTTCCTGACAATGCAGTCGTTGTAGGGGTTCCTGGTCGAGTAATCTCCTATGATGGATCGCGCGGCTACATAAACAATACTGACTATTCCATCACGAATGCACCGCCGGACTATGGTTATTCATGAGACCAAGCTTAATTGAAGGCGTGAAGAGGGCCGTAGGATGGGATCATTGGAGTTGCACACTTTGGGTGAAAGGTGCTGCTTGTTGACTAATGGGCGATAGGTCCTGTTTGGGCACCGACTTTGTGAGAGACCGCATGGATTCGTCCTTTGTGATCTTGATCTGGAAAGCGATCAACTACATAGAAGCCTGCCTTCTCAGCTACGCATAATCCGTGCATCGTGACGGTCTGACCGCCGAGTTTTGCGTTGTGCTTGTGTTAATAGTGACATTTTCTACAATTGCATGTGGCAATACATTATTTGGCTTGCTTGGCAGCCGTGTATTACGCATGCTGGGTGAAATGTCGTACAGTATCTTCCAAACGTTTTACACTATCCTATATGGAAGGCCCTGGTCCGAGAGAGCGAATGTTCAAATATACGTTAGAATGGTTCCCTTCGTATCTGACAAATCTGCCGGGTTCTTTTGCGCGTAGGCAGACCGCAGGGCTCCAGCATATCATTTTTCTGTTTGTCGATCATTTTGAAATGAGGGCGATTCCGCCACGTCTCGAAAGATGGATGGAAATTTTTCCTCAGATGTGTTCAAGGCATCGCGATTCGGATGGACATCCTCCCAAACACACTTGGTTTTACCCTTTGGACGGGTTGATCGAGTCCGAATTGGTCGAACTCAGGAAGCTTGTCGATGCTGGGCTGGGAGAGATTGAACTCCACTGGCACCACGATCATGACACGTCTGAATCTTTCAGTCGTAAGCTGCGCGATGGGCTGCATATTTTTCAAAAACACGGGTTCATGAAACCCGTTGGGAACGGCAAACCGGGCTGTTTTGCTTTTATCCATGGAAACTGGTCTTTGGACAACTCCCGTGGGGAAAACTACTGCGGAGTCAATAATGAAATTGAACTTCTGGTCAAAGCGGGCTGTTATGCGGACTTCACATTTCCTGCTCTTTTCCAAAAAGCTCAACCGCCCATCTTGAATTGCATCTATTATGCTAGGGAAGATGGCAAACCCAAGTCATACAAAAAAGGCCGCATAGCGAAAGTGGGCGTTCCTCCTGCAGAAGACGAACTCATGATTTTTCTGGGACCGCTAACAATCAACTGGACCGATTGGCGTTTTAAATGGCATCCTCGGATCGAAGATGGTGATATCAATGGATCATGCAGCCATGCGGATCCCAAGCGTGTGGACTGCTGGGTTAAACAGAGAATTGGCGTCCTAAACCGTCCCGAATGGATTTTTGTGAAAGTTTTTTGCCACGGCGCACAGGATCATGAAGCTGTCTTGGGAGACGCAACAGACACTATGTTCACCTACCTGGAGAGCAAATATAATGATGGAGTAAATTATAAACTTCATTACGTCACTTCCCGCGAAGCATATAACATAGTAAGGGCAGCGGAGGCCGGCATGACTGGAGATCCTGGAGAGTATCGTGAATTTCTGATCCCGAATCCATTGGATGGCCGGCAATGAGAAACAGTTCCAAGAAGATTAAAATATGCCATGTTGTTAGCAAGCTGGATGTCGGCGGCATGGAGAACGGCGTCGTGAACCTTCTGAAAAACCATGATAGAAGCAGGTTCGAGTTGATGCTTTGTTGCCTTAACGAACCTGGTTTGATGGCGCCCAGGCTCATGTCCGATGTGCAGCTTGTCTGCATCGGAATGCCGGAAGGCAAACGGCAATTGCTGTATATGCCTGAACTCGTGAGCACTTTTTCGAAGACAAGTCCGGACGTCGTTCACGTGCATGGCTGGGCGGGTGGATCATTATATGGGGTATTGGGCGCGAGACTCGCAGGCGTTCCGGTCGTAGTAAACGGCGAACACGGTGGTTTCAAAACCAGAAATTATCAGGTTATTTTGCAGCGTTTGCTGGCCATGTTATGTGACCGGACGCTGTCCGTTGGAAAAGAGCTGAAAGATGAGGTGGTGAGGCGCCTGGGCATTCACTCTGAGTGCATCACCGTTATACCTAACGGTGTAGACGTTGAGGTTTTCTCCGGCCATTATCAGGTCGACAAAACCCAATTACTCAAACGATTTCGACCTGATCTTGGTAACGATGTCAAGCCGTTCATCATAGGATGTATTGGAAGCATAAAGCCATCTAAGAACCAGATTATGATTTTGAAAGCAATGAAGAGACTTCGGGAAAAAATTCCCGGTTATCCGCTCTATGTCATGTTTGTTGGCGATGGTCCTGACCGGCCGATGCTTGAAAATTTCGTACGGAATTCCAATCTCGATGAACAAGTAGTGTTCGTTGGGATTCGTCATGATGTGCCGCAGCTGCTCTCGGCAATGGACGTTTTGGTATCTTTGAGTCTGCCGAATAGAGATGGTTTGTCCCATCTACTGACGGAAGGTTTATCCAATGTACTACTGGAAGCCATGTCATCGGGAGTGCCTGCCATAGCGACCGACTCTATAGGCGCCTCGGAGTTGATGATCGACGGCTTTAACGGCTTTATCGTGAAATGCCATGATGATGAAGCTTTATGTAACAGAATTGAGATGCTTATTCATGATCCGGATCTCTGTATAGAGATTTCATGCAACGCAAAGAGATTCATTAATGAGCATTACTCCTTGCAGAGAATGGTCGCTCGCTATGAATCCCTCTACATCGAATGCCTGAGTGATCGCAAACTGGGAAACTCTTATTCCGGATGACTTGATTATGTGTGGAATTTGCGGAATTTACAATTATAAGACCCTCTTGCCGGCCCGAGCCGAGCAGGTTGAAAAGATGTACGGTGTCATGAGGCATCGAGGTCCCGACGGCCATGGAAGCTTTGCTGACGGACCTATCGGGCTCGGACATTGCCGGCTTAGCATCCTGGATACGTCGAGCCGGGGATCTCAGCCGATGAAGAGCGAAGACGGATCGATCGTGATCGTCTTCAATGGCGAGATCTATAATTTTATCGAGCTGCGCGAATTGCTGGCCCAGAAAGGGTATGTCTTTAGGACCGGAACCGATACTGAAGTGATCATCCAGATGTATCGGGAATTCGGGGAAAAGTGCCTCGATTATTTCGTTGGGATGTTCGCATTCGCGCTTTGGGATGCGAAAGAGCAAAAACTTTTTCTTGTCAGAGACCGGCTGGGAGTTAAACCCCTCTATTATCTCTCAACTCCGGATGGGATACTGTTCGGCTCCGAGGTAAAATCCATTCTCGAAGCTGCGCCCAAGCGCCCAGTAGTTCAGTTGCAGGCGCTGGATTGCTTCATGTCGTTCGGTTACGTCCCTGGAGAGCGATCCCTTTTTGAAGGTGTCCTGAAGCTTTCCGCCGGACATTACATGATAGTCAGCAACGGCAAGCCAATAGTTCGACGTTACTGGGACCTGGTTTTCTCAGAAGAGGCAGATAGGGGGGAGGCTTACTACGTTGAAAAACTGAGGGAAATCCTTCTGGATGCATCCAGGATCAGACTGCGAAGCGATGTGCCGTTGGGCGTTTTCCTAAGCGGGGGGCTGGACTCGAGCAGCGTGGTGGCGCTTCTTGCCCGTGAGCTGAATGAGCCGATAAAAACATTTTCAGTCGCATACGACAAAGGCGGCGATTTTGACGAAACGCATTACTCACGAATAGTCGCCCGCAAGTTCCACACCGATCACCACGAGTTCTACGTAGATCCGGCGGAATTCCGTGATTTCATCCCCAAGTTCGTATGGTTTATGGACGAGCCCGTTACCGAAGCGGCAGCCATATCATTGTACTTCATTGCGAAGCTCGCCAGGGATTACGTTACCGTCGTTCTCTCGGGGGAAGGGGCCGACGAGATGTTCGCCGGATACCCGATTTACCACTACATGAAAGTGTTGGACAATTACCGGCGGCTTCCGCAAATGCTTAGAGAAGGCATTTTGAATCCTCTTTTGTCGAGAATCGGGGGCGATAAGGTAAAAAAATACCTGCAACTAAGTGAAAATCCACTGCACGAGAGATATACGGGAGTATCGCTTTACGAGGCGCCCGTAAAACAGCAGCTTTACACTCAGAGCTTTAAATCGGAGTTGAACGGGTTCAACTCTCTCGACGTCATCGCCCCGCACTATAAAAATTCGGAGCATTGGGACCCGCTTAACCGCATGCTCTACCTTGATATAAAAACGTGGCTCGTGGATGATATCCTTATAAAAGCGGACCGCATGAGCATGGCGCCATCCCTCGAGCTGCGAAGTCCGTTCCTCGACCACCGCATTGCCGAATTTGCCGCCTCGCTACCAGTTAAGTATAAGTTGAATGGGAGGACCGGCAAATACATCTTAAAGAAATCCATGGAAGGAATTCTGCCGCCGGAGATCATCTACCGGAAGAAGAAAGGATTCCCGACACCGCTCGAAACAATGTTCAAACACGAGTTGAATGAATATGCTGTGGAACTTTTGACCGAGAGGCGAACTATTGACAGGGGATATTTCGATCCCGGCTTCGTGGCCCGGATTCTCGATGAACATACCCGGGGAGCGAGAGCGCACCACAAAATCATCTGGCAGTTGATCGTTCTCGAGGAATGGCACAGGTGCTTTGCCGATGCGCATTGAACCGGGAGGCAACACGACAGCAACGAGCCCGAGAATACTCGTGCTAAGCCATATGTATCCAAACCCAACAAGACCGGTGAACGGAATTTTTGTCCACGAACTTGTAAAAGTACTCTCACGGGACTGCAGTATTGTAGTTGTCTCACCCATTCCGGCATTTCCCCTGTTGGACAGGACGGCCAAATACAAGGGCACTGGAGCAATCCCTCGCCGGATGGTTATGGATGGGATCAGCATCTATTATCCCCGTTTTTTCTTTATCCCGAAATTCCTGAAGTTCACCGACTGGATTTTTTATTTTGTTTTTGTGCTGCCGCAGATTATCGGATTGCGAAAAGACTTCGACTTGATTTATTCACACTGGGGATATCCCGATGGTCTGGCGGCCTGGCTTTTTGCAAGACTACTCGGTAAGAAAGTGGCCCTGCACGTGCATGGCAATGAGAGCATCTGTTTTTTTGAACGATCGATCCGAAAAATTCTCGTTAAGTGGTTCCTCAGAAGAATCGACTGCATTATCGCCGTCAGCTCCGATTTGAAAACCAAAATGGTACGGTATTATGGGGTCAATGAGGAATCTGTATCGGTCATTCTGAATGGAATAGACACTGAAATATTTTCGCCACTGCCTCAGGAGCTAGCCCGTAAAAGACTCGGTCTGCCTCAGAATGGGAAGATAGTCCTCACCGTGGCGCGGCTCTCTGCTGAAAAGCGTATCGACCTGCTCTTGGAAGCATTCTCGAAAATTGCCGAGCGGAGGGGGAATGAGGTTAGCCTCTACGTCGTGGGAGATGGGCCGGAACGGAGGAAGCTCCAGGAGCTTTCTTCAGTTAAATCCCTGGACAAAAAAGTGACGTTTGTGGGAGCAGTTCCGCACGAGATCGTGCCCGTCTGGCTTTCAGCCGCTGACGTTTTTTGTTTGTCTTCAGACTGGGAAGGGTGCCCGGTGTCCATAATAGAGGCGATGGGATGCAAACTCCCGGTGGTTTCGACCAGGGTGGGCGCTGTTCCGGACCTGGTCCATGAAGGAATCTGCGGCCTTCTTGTTCCGCCGGGGCGCCCCGATAAACTGGCGGATGCCCTTGTGGATGCGCTCTGCAGATCCTGGGATCACGAAGCCATTGGGGAGTTAGGACGCACATATACTTGGGAAAAAACCGCTCGAAAGGTGATGGACAAGTTAGCCGGATGATAAGATCGGTGCTCTCTTTGAGTACCTGTCGTAAGGGCATAAATAAATGCCAGGTATACTGGAAGTGAATCCGATGCCGGAACGGGGTCCGAAGGTCTGCTTTCAGTTCGGACCGTAATCACGCCTAATCGGGGGTGCCGAAAGGCTGGCTTGGTTCAGCCGGTGCATTAGCTCTCTGCCACTTTATATACACCCCGATAGGCTGGATCCCAGACATATTTTTTGCTGTCCATCGAGTGTTTATTATATTCTCGGTTACAGAATTGAAACCGGCATTACGAATGTTAGTACGATGCCCTCCAAGCAGCACGCTATTTTTATGCCGTTCTATTCTCTAACCCTATAATGTATGCCCCGACTTGGCGGGCATAGAAGTTGCACTTCGGTCCGGTACGGGTTTGAATTGTTGTGATACAAAATCAGCTTGGAGGATTAGATGCATAAAGATACAAAAATGGAGTTCTCACGCGTTTTGACAAGGTTTCCCGGGCGGGAGTATGGGGTACCAGCTCGGACCAACATTATTTGTTGCATAGCGCTGTTCATAGTCCTAACGTTATTTTCGACAGGGGCACATGCGGCCACATACTATGTGTGCGGTTCAGTCTCTAGTTGCAATTCCGGCACTGGCAGTCCATCTGGGTGGGGTGGTACACCTTCAAACTCAAATGCCTGCACTTCAAAATCGGCTCCCTGCCTTACCGCCACTGGTGGACTCGGCAAGATGTCAGGTGGAGATACGCTCATTTTTGGAAATGGAACCTACACTGGCTCCAGCAACAGGATAAACTCGTATGTTACCGCTCCTCCCGCTGGAACTTCGGGAGCATACACTACCATAAAGGCGGAAAATACTGGCGGGGTGCTTTTCGACGGTCAAAACACCACAACAGATTTGTTTAAGATACAGCCTACCACATCAGGGACACAAGCCGTCTACCTTACTTTTCAAGGATTAACCTGGGGGCGAACGGGGGCCGAGGGCTATGGCACTGTTTGGACGAGCAATGCGTCATACGTGAAGTTTCTTCAGTGCGGCGCGTATGACCCTGAGCCGGGCAACGACGCAGTTTTTGTGGCTCAGACTAGCGCGTATATTTTATTTGAAGGATGCTACGCCTATGGATTGGGAAGGTATAAGTTTCTCACTTATGGTAGCAATAACATTATATTTAGAAACTGCGTAGGCCGTCACGATGCGGTCAATGACTCAACGACAAACAATCCGATGGCTGTCTATTCAATGTATGATTCGAATAATATTTTAGTCCAGAACAGCATCGCTATAGATTCCGATCAGGCATCGTTTTACGATTACACAGAAACGAGTCAATATGGAGGTTGCTTTGCCGTTTTCGATACTTCGGCCACTACTACCAATGTAACATATACAAACTGTGCTTGCCTGAACTCTGCGATTGGTGGCGCTTTTATAGCCAGCAATAACAGTGCAACAAATATTACGTACTCAAACAATGTCTTTTGGGGATTAAGCACTCTCACTCCAGATCCAACCCTTGACACCAACCGCTCTCCAATAGTTTGGTCTAGGGCAACTAGCGCCAGCTTCACCAACAATACATTCGGAGGTGCCTCCGACACCGATTCAACCGGGAACGTGTTTTTTGCAGTCGATAGTGGGACTACTGATATTTATAGTTCCATATTCGACGGCATCACTCTTAAAAATAGCTCGGTAAATTTAATTGGGCTTCCTTGGATCGGGGCTACAGGCACATTTGTATATGGATACGGCGATTATTATAACGATGTCGCCGCGCTTTCGTTGCAGACAGGGGATGTAACAACCAACCCAACCACTAAGTGGCCAGTTTTATCATGCACCAATAGTACCCCCTGGAGTCTTTCCGGTTCGACTTCTATGTGCGGTAAAGGACAAAGCGGAAGCAATATAGGGGCAAATTTGATCTATCAGCAGGGGGCATCAGGAACCATCTGGGGGCAGACAGGATACAATCTTCAGCAAGATGGTACGAACGGCCAGTCTACAGTCTATATGTGGCCGTTTCCTAATGAATCCGTCATCAAAACTCAGATGGCAGCATATACCGGGGCGTCACTGAATTCTCAATGTACGGCCTCATCAATACCGTGGTCCTGCTGCACGGGATCGGGAACTGGATCATGCAGTATCAATGGCGCTCGTGGATTTGCGACCGCCAGCACAGATTCATGGGGCCAGCCCGTAACGCTTACCTCCTATATCTGGCAATATCTCGGGAATCAGATACCGAGCAGTATTTATAGTGCGCCAGCGCCACTACCGGCTCCGAACGTAGCTCCCGTTGTTAGCTACACCGTAACCGCGAGCGCCAGCGGCGGCGGCAGTATCACTCCGGCAAGCGCAACTGTGACCAGCGGGAACCCGATCACCTTTACGATTACCCCCGGCAGTGGCAGCTTCGTCGGGCTCACTGTTAACGGCCAGGCCGTAACAGCCACAGCGGCTGGAAACGGCACATACACCTATAAGATTCCAAGCGTGCAGGAGTACGAGAACGTTCAGGCCACCTTCACGCCCTGATCCTAAAACTGTTCTGAGAGATTGGAACACTTCGTAGACCCCTTTTTGACCTCAGTTTATCCATTACAACCGGTTGGTCGAGTGTCCACTCGATCTCGACCAACCGTTCTCAGACCCATTCGGGTAATGTTTCTCCGTTGGACGGAATAACTTGAGGATGCTATATATCATAGAGCCGTCGCGAAAGGGCGGGGCGATCGGGCCGACATCGTCTAAGACCTCTATGTTATTGTCCTGGGGGCAGGGAAATAACGAACGCGCATGTGAATTCCCCAGTACCAATCCCCCACTGTATGCTCTTGGCGACGGCCTGTAGGCAAAAACCTACTTTCCCCATAACTCTCCATGATTCCAGCATATTCTGAATGTCTATTGAATCACGTGTTGCCAGTCGCTCACCCGTTTCTTGATGTTTAATGACGTCGCACATGCCGTCCGGATGACATGTTAAAGAATCGCGGCAGGTGAGCGATGGAGCATTTTAATTCGGTTCTCCTTAAACTCGGTCGTTTCATAGGCGCTGCCTGGCGCAGTGCAATAAAAAGGTTGCATATCCGATGCTTACTGGACAGGAGATCGTCTACGTTGGAAACGAGTGGTTTACTGAAAATAAGACCAGCAGCCACCATATTGCTGAAATTCTGGCGTGCTGCAATAGAGTATTGTATGTTCAGGGGAGCGGACAAAGGAGGCCAACCACCTCGCGAAGGGATATAAAAAAACTGGTTTCGAAGCTTGGAAAAGCTTTGAAACACCCAGTTCAAGTACAAGATAACCTGTTCATATCTTCTCCATTGATTGTACCATTACACAGTCATAGCCTTGTCCGAAGGTTCAACAGCACAATACTAAAATGGACTGTAAAGAGAGCATGCAAAAAAATGGGATTCCGGAATCCTATTCTCTGGATTTTGGCGCCGCATTTCGGTTCTTTGGCCGGAGGGCTGAACGAGATCGGTACCGTATACTACTGTGTTGACGAATACTCTGCACAGCCAAATGTCGATTCCCAGGCGATCCGGAAGATGGAAGCAGAGTTGCTCAGGAAATCAAATGTGGTATTTACGGTCTCTGAACTCCTCCGAATCGACAAATCGAAGATCAATCCCAACTGCTACCTTAGCCTGCATGGTGTTGACACTGCTCATTTTGGGAAGGCCCTCAATCGTCAGTCAAAGCCACTGCCGGACATTAGTGCCATCCCCAGGCCTATTATCGGATTTTTCGGTCTTATACAAGAGAGGGTCGATCTATCCCTGATCAACTATTTGGCTTCTAACCTAAAAGACGCATCCTTCGTGCTGATCGGCATGGTAAGCCAGGACATCTCCGAGGTGCGAGGACTGCCGAACGTTTACTTTCTGGGTCCTAAACCTTATGAAGATCTACCAGAGTATATGCAATACTTTGACGTGTGCATTATGCCATATAAGCTTAATGATGAAATGGTGAACTCAAATCCCAAGAAACTTCGAGAGTATTTAGCCTCCGGCAAACCGGTTGTTTCCGTGAGGATCAAAGAAGTAGAGCGATACAGTAAATATGTATACATTGCTGATAATAATGCTCAGTTCCTTGACCTTTTAAAAGAGGCCATTGCCGAGAACTCAACTGAACGAATGCAGGATAGAATGAAAGCCATGGAAAAAGAATCCTGGGAGTACCGAGCTGAACAGATATCTAGTATAGTTTCGAAACACATTTCTATAAGTAGAAGTAATTGACTCATTATTATCTAAACAAAGGACATATAAGTGAAAACTGAAATCTTTAAAGCTGGGCTCGTTGGTGCAGGATATATATCCAAATTTCATATACAAGCCTTGAAACGATTAAACTGTGTCGATTTGGTTGGCGTCTGCGATGAAGATCAATTGAGATCAACTCAGCTTGCTAAAGAGCATAAAATTAAAAATTACGGAAATCTCGCGTCAATGAGAGAAGATGGAATCAACTGTATTCATATCCTCACTCCTCCGGATACACACACTCAAATTGCGCTGGAAGCGTTAGATCTCGGATGCCACCTGTACATAGAGAAGCCGCTGGCAACTAGCGTGCACGACTGCCGGATGATAGAAGAAATGGCCCAAAAAAAAGGCCTCGACGTCTGTGTTGGTCACTCCCTGCTTTATGATCCTCAGGTAAAGAGCATTTTCGATTATATCGAAAAAGGGAAACTTGGTAGGCCCATCTCCGTAGACATACTGAGGAGCTCCGTTTATCCTCCTTATGCCGGCGGTCCGCTTCCTCCTCCGTACCGGGAGGGCGGCTATCCTTTTCGCGACCTGGGAATACATGCCCTCTATATTATTCAGTCCATACTTGGTGAAATAGAAAATGTTGAGGGCCGGTGGGAAAGCCTTGGCGGTGACACAAACCTTGCATTCGATGAGTGGAGGGCTCTTGTAAGGTGCAGAAATGGTTTAGGGCAGTTTCAGCTTTCCTGGAATGTGAAGCCTCTCCAGAACCAGATCATTGTCCAGGGGACAAAGGGTGTATTGAGAAGCGACTTGTTCCTCATGATGAATGGCCTTCGCACATCCATGCCGGTGCCAAAGCCTGCGGAAAGAATCTTCAACGCCGCCACGGATCTGGGGCCTTCACTGGTCCAGGTGCCGCTTAATGCAATCCGGTTTATAAGAGGAAAAATCTTGCAGTATCACGGCCTGCAAACTTTAGTGGGCGAGTTCTACAGGGCTCTTGTGAACGGTCAGCCCATGCCGGTTTCAATAACGGACGCGATTCCGGTAGTAAAATGGACCGAACACGTCGCCATGGCTGCAGATCGTGACAAGCTTAGCCAACTCAGCGCGCAACAAGTCTCGGAGCATGTTCCCATCCTTGTGACAGGTGCTACCGGCGCACTGGGCAGCGCTGTCGTTGATCGGCTGGTAACAGAAGGACATAAGGTGAGGATCTTTTGCAGGCGAAAACCAAAAGATATCTCTCCAGACGTCGAGGTGGTGATTGGGGACCTGGGAAACCCGGAGGCGGTTGAAAAGGCTGTGCGTGGGGCTGAAAAGGTGATTCATGCCGGGGCGGCAATGAAGGGGGGATGGATTGAGCATCAGTGTGGTACGGTAACCGGGACCAAGAATGTGTTGGATGCCTGCCTGAAACACAACGTATCAAAGCTTGTCCACATTAGTTCCTTGTCAGTGGTGGATTGGGCAGGCAGCAGCGGGAAGAAGCCAATTTCCGAAGCTACTCGATTGGAGCCCCGCCCTTCTGTGCGCGGTTCGTACACTCGCGCCAAGCTGGAGGCAGAGATCCTCGTCTCAAAATACTGCCGGGACCACAACCTGCCCACCGTTATTCTTCGACCGGGTCAGATATTCGGAGGAAGAATTCCTTTAATGACACCAGCGGTGGCGAGAAAGTTGGGAAGGCGCAGGTTGGTGCTTGGAGACGGCAAGTTGAAGCTTCCATTGATATACATCGACGATGTTGTCGAAGCAATAGTCCTCGGTTTAAACAGCGATCTCGCATCAGGGGAAATCATTCATATCCATGACAATGTATCACTCACACAAGATCAGGTCCTCGAAAGCCTCAGAGATGGAGACTCCAAGATAGTACATTTTCCGCGCTGGATAATTTTTTCTCTAGCGGCTGTTTTCGATCTAATCTCAAAGATTATGAGAAAGAAATTGCCGATTTCCACTTACCGCTTCCGCTCTGCCCTATCGCGGCTTGAGTTTCAAAGCGATAGAGCAGAGAGTCTTTTAGGCTGGAAACCGAAAGTGGGGGTTTATGAAGGCATAAAAAGGGTTGGTAACGCGGGGTAGCGTAAATTGCTTCCCGCCAAATGATAGATTAGCAAGCCCTTTCCATTAAAATTTATTGTTTAGATCTTGTGATTCATGGCAAAGACGCCGATTCAGCAATGCATCGCGCAGTTCGTCGCATGGTATAATTCTATTACTTATCCAACTTGGGTTTGGGTTTTGACTCCCGCCACAAAGGGATCGCTGTTTGGTCGCGGAAGTAATGGACATGCGAAGAAAGGTTGAAACATTAGTGAATAGCACCATAAGAGAACAGGCAAGGCATTTTGGATCTACGGCTTTACCGTCAATCTCGGTCATTGTACCCACCTTCAAAGAGGTCGAGAACCTGCCATTGCTGATTGAGAGGTTAAGCGATCTCCGGCTCAAAAACAGCATGGATCTTGAACTTTTTATAATGGATGATGACAGCAGGGATGGGAGCGTAGAGTTGGTTGCTAGCCGTAACCAACCGTGGATACGTCTGGTCACAAGGAAAACCGACAAAGGGCTGAGCAATGCAGTGTGCGACGGGCTGAAACTGGCCCATGGTGAAGTGATCGTTGTCATGGATGCGGACCTCAGCCACCCGCCGGAATCTATTCCTGCACTGGTTGCTCCGTTGATGGACGGCTACGACTTCTCCCTTGGCTCACGTTACGTCGAGGGCGGATCGACCTCAGATGACTGGGGGGTTTTTCGATGGCTCAACAGTCGTGTCGCAACCCTGCTGGCAATGCCATTTACCAACGCCAAGGACCCTATGAGCGGTTTTTTCGCGCTCAAGCGAGCTACCTACGAAAGCGCCGCGGACCGCCTGAACCCGATCGGCTACAAAATCGGTCTTGAACTCATCGTCAAGTGCGGCTGCGAAAGAGTCAAGGAAATCCCAATCCATTTTGCCGACCGGAAATTCGGCGAAAGCAAGCTCACCCTTGCTGAGCAGGCTCGCTATATTAAACATATTCGACTTCTATTCATTTACAAATATGGGACTTGGTCCCATCTTGCTCAATTCCTCGTCGTCGGAGGTCTTGGCGCTATAGTCAATCTTGCCTTACTTACTCTGCTCATCGCGTTCGGCGTCGCAGTAAAAGTGGCAATCGGCGTCGCCATCGTTATATCCATGGTGTTCAATTTTTTCTTGAATCGCCGGTTCACTTTCTCCTATGCTAGAGGCGGCTCAATATTAAGGCAGTTTTTCGGGTTCGTTTTGGCCTGCTCGCTTGGTGCGCTTCTTAACTATTTTCTCGCCTCCGCACTTATCGCTGAGTTTCCTACTCTTTATCCGCAGGTGGCTGCCTTCCTCGGGATCGTCGCGGGCACTGGTGTGAATTTCCTGGCTAATCGATTCGCTGTGTTCAAAACTACGAAATATCGCCCCGATTGAGCTTACTAGGCTGAGTCCTTAGCTAATAGTGTTCTTTAATCTGCTCACCCCGCTCCTTCATATCTGGGGCTTGAGCATACGGAGTTCAGGTGGAAGATGGTAAGCAGGTGAATATGGATCTCAGTAAACCTATTCTCGTCACAGGCGCCGCCGGATTTATCGGTTTTCATTTTGCCCGGCTGCTGCTCGAGCAAAGTCTTCAGGTAATCGGGATCGATAACTTGAACGACTACTATGACCCTGCTTTGAAGATGAGCAGGCTCGAAATCCTTGAGCGTTTTCCGGGGTTCAGCTTCCTGAAGGTGGATTTGCATGACCGGTCCTCAATGGAAAAGATCTTCCGGGAGCATCCCTTCGAGATAGTGGTCCACCTCGCAGCCCAGGCGGGGGTCCGCTACTCGCTGGTTAACCCCCATGCGTACATTGAATCGAACATTTCCGGCTTTCTTAACATTCTTGAAGGATGCCGTGCTGTTGCAGCAAAACACCTGGTGTTTGCCTCATCGAGTTCCGTGTATGGCGCAAACCGGAAGGTCCCCTTCTCGGAGCGAGACAATGTGGACCACCCTGTATCGCTCTATGCGGCGAGCAAGAAGGCAAACGAACTCATGGCCCACTCCTATGCGCATCTTTACGGCTTTCCTTGTACCGGTCTACGCTTTTTTACCGTATACGGCCCTTGGGGCAGGCCTGACATGGCCCTCTCCCTGTTTACCCGCGCCATAATCGAAGGTAAACCGATCCAGGTTTTCAATCAGGGATGCATGAGGCGGGATTTCACTTACATAGACGACATTATAGAGGCCATGCGCAGAATCATTGTGAAGCCGCCCGGGCCTCAATCGGGCTGGGACGGGTGGGCACCCGACCCGGCGACGAGTTTTGCGCCCTACCGTATCTATAACATCGGCAATAACGAACCGATACAGTTGCTCGATTTTATCAGGACCATCGAACAGTGTCTTGGCGTCAGGGCGAGGATGGAACTCCTGCCGATGCAACCGGGCGACGTGGAAGAAACCTATGCCGAGGTGCAGGAACTTGCAAAAGATTTCGGATTCAGGCCAAAGACGCCGATTCAGGAAGGCATTAGGCGGTTCGTCGCATGGTACAGGTCTTATCACGGTCTGCCTGCCTCGCCGGGAATTTCGAGTCGTGAATAGCTGCAGCGCATTAACCCTACGCATACCCTGGGATGAAGCTTCCGTTTTTGTTTTTCCGGATTCCCCGGTTACCTTTCATGCGATTGGCGGAATTTCACTTGAACTTAACATTCCCGTTGAGAGAATGCAACAATTCGCCGTTACACTTGCCTTCAATTCGCGGATACATCGACCGTCCGAAGTATGACGCGTCGCGCCGGGCATTAACGGAGAAGACTTTTTTTGAACTTTGGATGCGTGGATAGTGTGATATTTATACGTCTTTCAAAATCGATAAGATATTACAGAAATTAGATAGATGACTGCAATATGGAGTGATTGTTGTGTCGGAGAAAAGTGATCGAAAGACCTCTGAAATGCAACAAGCAAGACTTACATTTATTGATTCGAGTCGCGGCATTGCGATGTTCCTGGTTTGCCTTGCCCATTTTGCCATAATCTACACTAAAACGACCGGTGTTTCATTTGGCTTTCTTTCTTATTTCACAATGCTTGACGTTCCAATATTTATGATTGTAAGCGGATTGTTGCTTGGTTATTTTTATATAGCCAAAGCGAATAGATTTGATTATGTTACCACTAGTTATGTCAATCGTGGCATTTCCTTGCTGATCCTTGGACACTTACTTATATGGCCTTCACATATCATTTTTGCGCACGGAATCATCGCTGCGTTTAAAATTCTACATATGACTGACACTGTAGGAGTGTGTATCTTGATTGGGCCTGTACTGATCCGCAATCTAAGATCTAATCGGCGAATAGTGCTAAGCTGTGGTATCATGGCTGCAAGTTGTATCCTTTGTTCAATATGGATCCCAAGGAATCAAATAGTGGAACTTATCAAAGAACTGCTATGCGGCAGCTATGGTGAGTTGCATGTACTAGGCTATGCTTTCTCGTTACTGCCTTGGTTCGGCCTGTTCTTGGCGAGTACATGCATAGGAGAAAAATACGGAACTTTGTTGAACGAAAAAGGTCGACCTCAAGCAACGGCATTTATTCGAAAAATTGGCTTTATTAGCGTTGGAATCGCATTATCGATCAAAGGAGTTTTGCTACTCCTGAAGTACTTTAACATCATTACATATGAGCAGGCAATGCTTCTCTACAGTATTACTGGCGTATATCAAAAAACTCCACCTTCCATCATATATTTTCTCTTTAATGGAGGAGTAGGACTTGTAATTATGTCATTTCTCGCTGACCTTCCGGATACCATGTCCGCAAGGTTCTTTACCAATGTGACAAGTATATTGGGGCGAAACTCACTTTTCACATTTATTTTTCAGTATTTCGTTTATCATACTCTGCTGCTCGTGTCAGGGTTAAGATATTCGATCTTGTGGCCAGCCTACTTTATTGTATCGGTCTTGAGCATCATCATAATTACGAAATACTGGGAATCGGTCGGCGGAAATCGATTTCTGACAATTAAGCTGTTTGTAAATAGGCCCATTTCGCGTGCAGAATTCGCCGGTAACAAGCCTGAAAATACCGTACTCTGTTAGATAGCGGCTTAGCGAAATCGCAGCCGGTACGCAACTCAATAGTTTTGAGATCTCGATTAACAGTAATCTCTACCTTCCGGAAAATCTGCCCTGTCCATTCGAGCTGGTCCTGCCTTCGAGGATCCCATTTTATGCAAGAGAACCGATGCTTATAAGCTCTCAGAGCTTTTTCCTATGGAATCCGACTCGGAAATAGGCTCATGATTTTTGACACTCAAGGCGACGCATCATTCAGGAAGACATGGCTTGCGATCTGTGGGAAAATAGAGCCCCGAACTGACGCTTTTTTTGTCAGTGAACGGCGTGGCCCGCTC
>Ga0209517_10004163_pt1 | contig 19190 bp, 14 predicted proteins | sample PeaSoiMetSII2010_FD_187695 | JGI IMG/M metagenome (GOLD analysis project Ga0209517, IMG submission 187695) | Peat soil microbial communities from Weissenstadt, Germany - SII-2010 (SPAdes) (version 2) | ecosystem: Environmental > Terrestrial > Soil > Wetlands > Peat | place: Germany...
TTGGCGCCGACATAAGACTCCTCTCGGCTGAAGAATTGAAGGAACATGATCCAGGCGTCAACACCGGCGATCTGACGGTATTCGCGTACGAGCCTCAGTCAGGATATGCGGACTCAATCGAAACAACTAACTCATTTGCGAAACTGGCCGAAAAATACGGCGCGAGATTATCGATGAACACCGAGGTAACGAAAATACGAGTTGAAAATGGCCGAGTGAAAGGCGTGGAAACAAACCAAGGCCCAGTGGACGCGCGAAAAGTCCTGGTCGCAGCCAACGTCTGGGCACCTAAGTTGCTAAAAGATATCGGTCTTAATGTGTCGATCACGCCAGTTCGCAAACAAGTCTGTCTATACAAATTACCAAAAAGTCTCGGGAGACCACGTATAGTAATGGACGACTTCTTCCAGGACCTATATTTCAGACCTGACGGCGACTACACGCTAGCAGGAGAGATTGAAAAGCCAGGTCTCCCTGCTGACATGCAGAATTTCCCTGCCGGATTCGAGACTGATACGGCAAAACGAATTGGCGAGAAGCTTAAGCACAGATACCCTTCCATGGTCTCTGCCATAAATCGTGGAGGATATTCTGGACCATATGATGTCTCAGCCGACAGCCAACCAATACTCGACCAGCCCCCACAAATCGAAGGACTGTACATAGCACTAGGCTTTAGTGGACACGGATTCAGATTCTCACCAAGCACAGGAAGGGTCATGTCTGAACTTATCATGAACGGAGAAGTTAACGGAGTAGATGTCAAAGAGTTTCGATTGAGCCGATTCGCGGAAGGTAAACCAATACCACTTTTGTAATTGTTTCCAATCATGTGTCCGTTACAGGAAGTCGGATTGGAAACTTTGTTTTCATTCATAGTGCTTTTATGATGTTGAGTTCGTTGTTTGGTGTTTTCAGGAAGACGGGTACGTTTCTTCTTTTCGATGCGTTGTAGGAGACAAAGAGCCATTCTCCGGCTTCGAGGTCTAGTGTTTTGTCGAGGAGATCTAGGCTTATGGAGTAGGCGTCGGCGATTGTTAGTCTGTCCCAGATTCGTGGGAGTACGTTGACGAAGTAGCTATGTAATTGCTGAAGGGCGCTGACGTTTAGGTGTGCAACGCGTTGTGTTCCAAGCCAGCAGTGGGCTCGATATTTTCTGCCCTGTCTTAGGAGTGCTTCTACTGCTATGTTGGATTGTTCGGTGTAGTCGTCTTGTTTGTTGCGGTCGGGAATGTACTCTTGAGCTTCATCGAGTACAATTAGAACCTTAACGGCTCCTCGGCCTGTGGTTTTTTTCAGTTTGAGTAGTGTGTTGATGAATTGTGATACTATTCTTCTAGCGTCGATGGGTTCAGGGATGTATGCGAGTTCGATGTTTCCTCGCGGTGCGTCTAAGACTATTGAGGCTAACTGGCCTGCGGAGATTGGTGCTTGTTTGGTGGTGTCGTGTTTGTGTTGTAGGTAGGTTGTTAGTAGTGTGAGTTCTCCTTTCAGTGAGGAGCGTTCGGGTGCGTTCTCGGCTCCTTTGGCGATTATTGTTTTTAGTTTGGTGAGTGTGTCTTCGGGGAGTGTTGTCAGAGCGGTTTCGGTTTTTAGATGTTGTTCGTTGATTAGGTCGGTGATTTGTTCGTTGAGTATTTTGGCTTGTAATGCGCCGGCTCTTGTTCCGACATTAGAGAGCATCTCGAGGACGGTGTTCAGTGTGATTTCGGCTTGAGTTCCTGAGGCTAATGTTTTGACTCTTCCTTCTTGGAGCATTTTCTCAGCGATGTTTGTCAGAGCTTTGCTGTCTGTAAGTTTCGCTTCCAATGTTTCGGGTATTACTTGTGAGTCGAGGAATTGTTTGCTGCTGGTGAATGTCTCGGTTGAGTAGATGTTTCCGTTTTTCTTGAATTGGTCTGCTAGGTGTACGAAGTATTCGCCGGCTATGTCGAAGATTACGATTCGCAGATCGTCTTCAAGTGTCATTGCTTTTCGGATGAGTTGACTGGTGAAGTTTGATTTTCCTGCGCCGGTGGCGCCGAAGGCTCCTGAGTGGTAGCGGATCAGGTTTCGTATGTCGACTTTGAGTGGTTGTCTTCCGCCCATTATTTCTCCTATCTCGATACCGTCTTTTACGTTGAGAAATTCATCAACTAACTCTTGTGAGAAGAGGTGCGCGCTTGCGCCTGCTAGTGGATTTAGTTTGGTTTTCGTGAATACTGGTTGAGAATCGTTCAGGTCGAGTCGATGATACATTGGGACTGCGACGATGTCGATCCAGCTTTCATCACTTTTGCCCCAACTCGAGTCGATTGTTTGAAGCATCTCACGTCGGATGATTGTTGGTGTTGAAGCGTTCATGCCAAGTTCTTGGTAGTGTGTAGCTTTTGGCAGAACTGACTCATAGATGAGATAGGTTAGACCTGTCTCGGTTTGTCGTTCTACGGCAATAAATCTGGGTTCCGCTAATCTGTCGAGGATTCCAAGTGTGAATCGCGCGTCGATTACAGCTAGAGCGCTGCTAACAATTATGTCCTGGCCTCTTCCACGCGCTGAACGTGTTACTAATGATTGTTGGCGTAGCCTTGCCTCCCAGTTAGGTGGGTCATCGAATAATTTTACGGTCATCTTGTAATCTCCTGTCGTGTACTTACCGCCGATTTTCTAGCTGATTCGCTTTCGGCTCTTAGATCTCTGAATCGGCGTGCGATGGAAAACACTTTCTGTCTTCGCGCTAGCGGCGTTAGTTCCAGATCCACCAAGCCCCGTAACAGTCCCTTAGTCATCTGTACTTCATGTTTAACGAATTTATCAGCTAAGTACAATAACTGATTGTGGCCGTACGCTTCGAGAACTTCCGGATTATCACTGCGTGATAAGATCAGCAAGCAGAGGTCGTCGATGAGACTGCGTTTGCCGCCAGGCTCCATGAATAATCGCACAGTAGTTGACTCAAACTTCTCTTTTGCATGGTAAGATTGAACGTATGGTTCATCGTACTCTGAATTGTAGGGGCGGTCGAATAGGAATACGGGAGCCCGGATTTCTGTATCTCGAGTAAACGTTCTTAATTGGAAGTATTGGCGAACGAAGAAGAGTTCACGTGAAATCTTTCCTCTCGCGGCTTTTAGTTGATCATCGTCGAGAACCATTGTGGTGTGTGCAGCATCGTAACTGAAGGTTCGCCAAGGGGTGACGATTTTGTCAGCGTTGACGGTGCTTATGATTGTCAGGAGTGCCTTGTCGCTCTTCAATCCTGGGAGGTCTGCTTTCGTTTTGCCTTTCAATTCGAGAGGGAGAGCTGATCTGGTGAAGTCGGTTGATGTCGTATCTTTAGCCACACCGATGATCAGTATCCTTCGTTTAGATGCTTCATGCATCACCATCTGCAAGAGAAACAGATTGAGAGCGTTGAGGTCGATGACTGATAACCAGTTGTTATCACGAATCATCAACGGGTGCTGCACATTTTGGTCTGGGTTGAAGATACGTTCGGCGTATTGAAGCGTCATCTCCTCGGTTCGAGACCAGAAATTCTTCGCGTCCTGATGGATCCCGACCGTTCCTGTATCATCGGTCGTGATCATGGCGAAGTTGTAGAGTTCTTCGAGTCCACGTAATCGTTCCAATGTTTTCTGTACTTCGCGTTCGGAGACGCCTAGGCGTGTCGCCAGTTCAGTACGCTTCAGGTCTCCCTGTAGAAGTTCTCTTACTGCAAGGTAGTGAAGGAAACTGGAGCGTTGCGGGATGTAGAATGTTCCGGGACCTATGATTGAGGCAAGTCTAAGATCCTGTTTGGTGACTGGGCCATGCGACGTGGGAGTACCAACTAATGTTGGAGTTTTTCTCATGAGCACGAATGATAGGTCACGGTAGAGGGAGGGATACGTGCCGGAGAAGGGTCGATCAAGGAAGATGATCCCTGTCTTTCCATCACGAATAATCTCGTACGTTAGGTACAGTTCTGACATTGTCATTAATGCGAACGGAATACGTTCCAGGTTCGACCGAAAATCTAGTTCAGTTTCAAGAGGCTTCATTACTTCAGCCACATTGAGCAAATCCTCACGCCAAAGAGGCACAACGGCTGACATGGTCAATTGTGGGCTCCGACGAGCGTTCGGTAGATCGAATTCTGGTACGCCTTGGTCTGTGATTCTAAATTGACATTCGTATCCTGCCGAGACCACATAGAATAGGAGCATTTCCAGAACTTCATCGTAATCCATACTCCCATCTATTCCAACTGCAACGCGCATCGATGGAAGAAGCGATTCAATGTTCGGAATCTTGGCGTCAGAGAGTTGCTTTATTGTAGCCGTCAAATCTGGGCGATTGCGGAGTTGGTCTATCCTTTTTTCGAAAAGGTTGGAGAGGTTGACCGTTTCACGTTTCAAGGTTGAAATGTTATCGGTCACATAATCCACTCAGAATCTTCTTTCACACATCAGCTTGACTCGGTTAGGAGAGATAACAGAATATGTAATGCCTTAAAACGTTAAGAGATGCGCGAAACTAACGCATGGCCTGAAGGAGCCAACGAGGATCGTCAATCTAACATTTTATGGCGGTGCCGGGGAGATCGGCGGAAACAAGATCCTTCTCGAAGATAAGGATACGAAGATTCTTCTCGATTTTGGGATGAACTTTGGTGAACGTTCGAAATTCTACTCTGAGCCGTGGCTTTCCCCCCGTGATGAAGTTGGTTTACTTGAGTTCGGTCTTTTGCCGAACATCCACGGAGCCTATAGATTCGCTGACGCTCAACCGGATATTGACGCAGTTTTCCTTTCTCATTCCCATACCGATCATTCAGCCTACGTTACTTTCCTGAATCGTCAGATTCCTGTCTACTGCGGCGAAACCACAGCACTCATCCTCCAATCGTTCGGAGAGCTCAACCCGAAAAGTTTCGACAATGATTTAGAAGGATTACAGTTCAGAACCTTCCGAACAGGTGACAAAGTCAAGGTTGGGTCCGTTGAAGTTGAACCCATTCACGTGGACCATTCCGTACCAGGGTGTTATGGGTTTGTCATTCACACAACGGAAGGTGCAGTAATCTACTCAGGAGATTTTCGCATTCACGGCAACAAACCTAGCATGACCCAAGATTTCGTAAGCGCAGCTTCGAAAACTAAACCGATCGGCATGTTGTGCGAAGGAACCAACATGATTGGGGCTGACTTTTCTACTGAAAGCGAAGTTGACGAGAAGATGAACAAAGTCATCGGCACGACTCAGAATCTGGTTCTGGTTACCTTCCGACAAACCGATGTCGACCGTACTCGAACACTGCTCAATGTGGCCAAGAATAATAATCGCAAGTTAGGTATCTCGCTGAGACAAGCATATCTCCTGAACCGTTTAGGAGCCGATCGTAAACTCAACCTTCCTCCGGTCAATTCTGATGATTTTCTGATATTTCGTCGAAAGAAGAAACAATACTACAAATGGGAACAGTCAATTCTTGATCTGCCTAATGTAGTCGATGCCAACGAAGTGAAACGCATCCAAAACAAAGTTGTTCTTGCCACCTCGTTTTCTGACTTAAATGAGTTGCACACGATGAAACCTGCTCCGGGGAGTAGTTTCGTTCTGTCGTCATCTGAACCATTTAACGAAGAGATGGAGATAGAATACGACAAATTCGTAAACTGGCTAGATCACTTCGGTCTACCGATGTATCATATCCACTGTTCAGGTCATATGATGCCAACCGAAATCAAACAAGTCATAGGCAAGATTAGTCCGAAAATGCTATTGCCTATTCACACTGAACACCCCGAGCTTTACGCCAAATTCATCTCAGACATAGCTACGGTTGAGCTTCCCGAAAAGAACCGAACGCTCCGAATCGGCTAGGTACCGTATAAACTAGAATTGTGTCGTTACCAACGCCTAAAAAGCCCAACCGTGGGAGCAGGTGTGGCCTCCGTTAGCGGATCCCTAATCTGCCCTTCTATTCCGCAACGGTTTCCACCGATCTATCGTGGAGTTTCCAGTTCTCCCCACGGTTATCCAAGCACCCACTGGGCCACCTGGTAAACTTGACCGATGGCTCTGCCTCCACTGGTTGGGCAGTTGGGTAATTTGTCTCTAATTGGAAATATGGGATTTTTCTCTAATTAGCAAGAATGATAATCACTTGATTGCACAGGCTGAAGGGCGAGTTAAATGGTCAATTTAGGGCGAAAATTGCAGTTCGGGGTCTACCTGCCAGACTTCGGGAAGGCTCTCCACCCTAGAGCTCTAGTTGAGCTCGCCGGTGAGGCAGAGGATTATGGGTGGGATGGATTCTTCCTATGGGATCACATGGTAGAGTGGAATCGGCATACTCCAGTGTATGACGCTTTCACGTGTCTAGCCGCGATAGCTACTGACACGAAGCATATCCGAATCGGGACAGCCGTAACCCCAATGCCCTTCATGAAACCATGGATCATTGCCCGTCAGGCAATAACGCTGGATCAGCTCTCGAACGGACGACTAATTCTCGGTGTTGGTTTAGGCAGTGAAGAAAGCTGCGATTATGAAAGATTCGGGGAATCAGGGGATAACAAAGTGCTCGCAGAGAAACTGGATGAATCCCTAGACGTCATCTCCGGTCTCTGGAGCGGCAAACCGTTCACGTATGCTGGCAAGCATTACACTTTGAACGATTCCGTATTCTTGCCACATAAAATACAGAAACCCAGAATCCCGATCTGGGTGGCAGGCTATTGGCCGCGCAAGGGACCATTCAGACGAGCTGCAAAATGGGATGGGGTAATCCCGCTCCGATTCCCAGGAAACCTCCTAGAACCGAATGAACTCCGGACAGCGGTCGAATACATCAAGTCACTCAGAGGAAATACGGATGACTTTGCCGTAGCCATAATCGGAACAACAATGAATCAACGAAAGAATATCGAAAAAGTAGAGCAGTATGCCAAAGCTGGGATGACTTGGTGGTTCGAGAATCTCTACACTAAAAGAGATTCTCTCGAATCCTTGCGGAAACTGATTCGCCTCGGCCCTCCACAGATAAAGTCGCAAACCTTGTAGACTTTTAAGAACATCCGAATAAGCTTGAGAGGCGTCGAGTGATTTTGTCTCAGCCTGAAGAGTATCATGAATATGTGAAAGGTCTGAATACAAGAAAATCCTGGGAATCATACGTCAGAGCCAGCCGGCTAATCCCCGGCGGTGGGAGTTCCAACGCACAGTGCGCGCCGACCTACCACCCATACCCACTAACACTGCGAAAAGGGTCCGGATCGAAAGTGTGGGACGTCGACGGAAACGAGTATATCGACTACCTACTAGGATTCGGCCCTCTAATCCTCGGACACTGCCATCCACGCGTCATACAAGCAGTGAAAGAACAGCTTGACAACGGTCTTCAGTACGCCATGCTCGATGAGCTTGAAATTCAACTTGCAGAAAAAATCCACGAAATGGTTCCGAACGCGGAAAGAATCAGGTTCTCGATGACAGGCGCAGAGGCTACCATGCATGCGATAAGAATCGCGCGAGGTTATACGGGACGGGACAAAATTATCAAATTTGAAGGACATTATCATGGAGCCCATGATTATGTTCTGTTAAATATTGTAGGATCTCCTGAAGGAGCTTTAGGGTCAGAGGTCTCTCCGTACAAAGTTCGTGCAAGTCCCGGTATTCCAGATGATACGATCAAGAACACAATAGTCATCCCCTGGAATAATCCAGAAATTCTCGAGAAAACGGTCCGCGCACATGCTCATGAGCTTGCCGCAATCATAATGGAACCGGTTATGATGGATATCGGAATCGCGCCCCCAGAACCAGGCTATCTCGAGGCAGCGAGAGAGATCACTCGCAAATATGATGTGCTATTGATTTTTGATGAAGTCATTACGGGTTTCCGATTAGCTCCCGGAGGGGCTCAACAACATTTCGGGATAAAGCCTGACCTATCCTCCTTCGCGAAAGCGCTCGGCGGAGGTTTTCCAATCTCAGCGATAACAGGTAGGAAGGATATCTTCGATCAAGTGGGTCCAGGGAGGATCATGCATGCTGGCACCTTCAACGGAAATCCATTATCTTGCGCAGCGGCATACGCAACTCTTACAGAATTAACTTCCAACGACGGAGCAAACTATCATCGAATGAACAAAATCGGCATGAAACTACAAGACGGACTTACGCAAGTTGTTGCATCAAGTGGTACGCAAGCCATTGTTCAAGGCATGGCACACTTAGGAGTCCAGGTTCTCTTCACTCCACTGAAAAAGATTCGAAACTACAGAGAATTTCTCACATGTAACGGATCCAAGTATAACGCCTACCACAAAGAAATGCTGAAACGAGGAATACTATTTCATCCATCACAATATCAGCACCTGTTCGTGTCGACCGCGCATACGGAAGATGACGTGAACAAGACGCTAAAAGCCGCACAAGAATCTTTGAAAGCCATCTCCTAGAAAGAAAAACTTTTGCAAAAATTAAACCAAAAATCAAAACTCGCCATGATGTAAAGTCTTTAATACTTTAAGGAAGGGATGGCTTCCCGCTATGAACACTAGAGCGGTAGGCCGAACGACTGCTGCGATCGCTGTTGTAGTAATTGTGATAATCGCTGCAGTGGGGATCTATTTTGTAACTCAACCATCAACTCCATCCATGACGAGCTCATCAACTACGGGGCAGCCATCCACGAGTGGAGCGCCTCAAACTCTGACTATTGATGATGCTTTTTGGCCTAGTGGGGATTTGAATCAGCTTAGTGCGTTGGGTGAGATCCCGTATCCGAACTGGGCTGCGAACACAGTCTACCAGCCACTCACAACGTTGAATGGAAGCCTCCTGTACCAGGCTGGGGATATTCAGGTTGTTCCAGTTCTTGCGACTGGTTGGTCTATTTCACCGGACGGGACCACGTACACCTTTGATTTACGGCAGAATGTGACGTTCAGTAATGGTGACGCGTTTAACGCGTATCAGGTGTGGGGTCAAATGTATGGGTTCTATTATTTGTCAGGGAATAGTTCCAGTTTTCTCAACGCATACAACATTTTTGATGTGTCGAACGTTACCTTCGGCCCAGCTACGCTTGCATTGATGGCTCAGAGTGGGCTTATCAACCCCTCCTCTAGCCTGACGACTATAATGATGAACAGTGCGTGGCCGATTTATGTGACGGGACCGTATCAGATCGTATTTCGGATGAAGACTGGTTTTCAATGGTTGCCTGAAGTGTTAGCTTCATGGGCTGGGTTGCTCTTCGATACCCAGTATGTTCTCCAGAATGGTGGTTTCGGTACTCCGGTCGCATATAACACCGCCTTCAACCAGCATCCAATGCCTGGGACTGGTCCGTATGTTGTGACGACGGTTTCTGAGGGTTCGTATGTGGCGTTTACTCAGAACCCAACGTATTGGGGTAAAAGTCTCACGGCAGCTGAGATTCAGGCGAATCCGTACATTGATCCTGGTCACGTTAAGAACGTGATCATCAACGCCAAATCTGATGATGTAGCCCGTTACACTGATCTTTCATCTGGGCAGGCGCAGATTGCTGCGATTCAACAACAAAACTGGCCCCTCATACTCGCGAACCCCGATAAGTATGGGTACCTCATTATGCCTGATGCGTCGATGGTGTTTGTTGGTATCGCTATGAATACGCAGAGGTTCCCAACTAATATTACTGATTTCCGTTTAGCGATTGAGCATGCGGTCAACATAACCGACATCTCCCAACGTGTGTTCTTCGGCCAGTTGGGCCAGATGATCGGTCCCGAGTATCCGGCTGAGAAGGATTGGTATGATCTCGGAAACCTACCTCAGTACAGTTACAATCTGACGTTAGCGCAATGGTACCTAACCCAGTCGGGTGTTAATGTGGCTACGATGCAGCCGCTTCAATTCAATGTTGTTTCAGGTTGTACGTATTGTAATTCAGCTGCGCAGATAGTTCAGGCGGATCTAGCTCAGATTGGTATTACAGTGAACATTCAGATTTTGCCTGGAACTGAGTATGCTCTGCCGAATACTGGCGGCACCAGTTCCTATCAGGCTGCGCTTGCAGACGCCAATTCCATATCGCAACTCACCTGGTTTGGAACTGGAACCTTCGCTCCAGGCGCGGCTACTCCTGCTGATGCTTGGGTGTTATTCGCGAATTATCATACGACTTCGAATGATTGGGCGGTTTACGCGAACCCTACAGTTCAGAAGTGTGTGGACGCTTGGACGTCAACGGGCGATGTAACCCAGATCAAAACGCTTTGCACGGCAGCTCAGCAGCAAATCTACAATGATGCACCGTACATTTGGCTTGGCACTGTTAAGTTAGTGTTCGGAGGCGGCTCAGTCGCCTACAACAAGAACGTAGTACAAAGCGCGCTGCTTGACGCACTATTCACTTCAACGAGTTCAACGGTAGTCTTCAACACAGTAACATTCGTAGGCGGCAGCTAGAATTCTAGACCTGATAAGCTTAGTAACGTTGGGCTAACGCCAGCGGACGCTATTGTTGCATGCGAGGAACTTCCCCCGCGTAGTTTCAGCGGAATTTTTTCGTATCCGCTTAAGAATGACGCCGAGTAGAGGACTGATTTCCTGAGCTGTTATATAACAGCTCGATCGTTCTTCCACTCATGTCTCTTGAAGGTAAAGTTGCGGTTGTTACTGGGGCTGGTTCTGGGATAGGTAGAGCAACTGCGATATTGTTTTCGCAGGAAGGCGCTAATGTTGTTTTAGTGGGTAGACGACTTGAACCGCTGAAGGAAACTCTCAGTCAAATTAATGGGCGTGGACTAGTTGTTCAGGCAGATGTCTCCAAATCGCAGGACACGAAGCGGATTGTGGAAGAGACGTTACGGGCGTACGGTAGAGTGGACATTTTAGTCAACAATGCGGGTGTAGAGGCGCCTCATAAGTCGGTAACTGAATTGTCGGAGGAAGAGTGGGATCGTATTATCGATACGAACCTCAAGGGTGTATTTCTCTGCTCAAAATACGCTATTCCTGCTTTGAAGAAGAGCAAACGCGGTGTTATCACGAATGTCAGCTCAAACTGGGGAATTGTTGCCGCACCGAACGCAAGCGTATACTGTGCCTCAAAAGGAGGGGTAATCCTCTTGACGAAAGCGATGGCGATGGATGTCGCAGCTGATGGGATAACTGTGAATTGTGTCTGTCCTGGCGATACAGATACTCCGATGGAACACAGAGATCTTGTAGGCGCAACCGAAGAAAGGAAGGCGGACATTTTGAAGAAGATGATCCGGCCAGAGGAGATAGCTCATGCTATACTCTATCTAGTTTCGGATCAAGCCGCGCTGACAACCGCGACAATATTGGCGATGGATAACGGTTCGACTTCCGGAGAATCGTCTAGACTAATTGTGAGAAACTAACGGACAAATTAGCGTTGCCTAGGATAGGCGAAGTGGCGCCGAAAAGATTGCGCGACTTTCTTGTAAAGTATCTTTCCTCTAAATGCGATTAACACGATGATGAGTGCGTAGAGCAAGTCTGAGAAGTAACTTGCTAGAGGAATTATCGAATATGGTGCGGAGCTAAACGTTGGGGACGGATAAGTTGTCGAAGTAGTGGTAGTTGAGAAAGCGACGTCGACGTATGTCAATACACTTGTCGTAGTACTAAAGATGGTGCTGTAATAAGTCAAGGGGCTAGAGCTGCTTAAGATTGTTACGATATATGTTATGAAACTTGTTGAGGTTGAAAAACTGGGAGATAGATACGTCGCGAAACTCGTCACCGTGACAAAGGTTTGCGAGAAGACTGGTTGAGTTGCAAGGTGCGCAATGGCTAAAGCTGAAGCGACAATGAGACAAAGGGCGACAAGCGCTCGCCGTGTATGTTTCAAGTCCTCGCCAGAGATGAAGATTATCAGTCGTAATTTAAGGAGTTAGTGTCCAATGGTATGGAAAATCTATTTCTGGGGCGGTATTTTGCCAAGTTCTATCAACCGCACTCTGCGCCTTTCCTCAGCGTCCACCCATCGTCTTTTTTCATCATCTGATTCTATCGTCAATGGTGGCACCTGCTGAGGTTTCCCATTCTTGTCCAGAGCCACGTATGTGAGGAAGCAGGTTCCTGTATGCCTCACCTCACCGGTCATCGGATTCTCAGCCTCAACTCGGACACCGATTTCCATGGAAGTTTCGTGAACGTAGTTTACTTGCGAGCTTAACCGCAGTAGATCTCCAATGTAAACGGGATGATAGAAATCCATTCTATCGATGGAAACAGTTACGAGATTGCTACGCACGTGCTTGAGGGCAGCGATCCACGCAGTTTCTTCAACTAACCTAAGAATCGCACCTCCGAAAACGTTTCCCGCAGGATTCGCATCCATAGGCATCATAACTCTCACAACAGTTGTTGCCGACTGACTGGGAGTCTTGGCTAATTCACTCAAAGAGATCAACGGACTACATTCTGAGTGGCGATCAATAGTTAAGTTTTGACAATCTCAGCCGAGTATCCGAGTTTACTTAATCGGTGCGAGGGCAGCGTTCTTAGCCATCAACTCTTGATTAATTTTCTCAAAATTCAGTTCACATCTAGTACAGTAATAGTAGATGATTGTTTCATAGTCAACACCCATCCAGCGTTGAACAACACTTTCCGCGAGCATATTCACATGACAAAATGGACAGTTCATATCTACTCGGAAGTTATTCTGAATGGAATCAGATTTAACTTGACGAGTGCTTTAACTGTCACAGAGTGCCGACAGAAAATATCATCTTCCCTTCTATACATGCGAGGTGCTAGGGTTGGTCATGTCACGTCGCGTTCACAGTTGTATGATGATTGACGTTTCGTGGCAAGAAATTCAACGATTCAGAGTGCAGGATCGAGTCTAGAGGTTATGAGCGGTACGAATCTTCCGTGCCGACCAACCCGTTAATTAAAGGTTCGTTGCAGTGTCACGTTTGATTCCCAAATGGAAAGCGTATCGTTCACTGAATAGCCGAAATATGTGCTGAAAGGTAGATGAATTTGAGTGAGCTAGTTCAGTTTAAACCACTAACTCTCATCGAATCATTCAGCTTGTGGACTATCCTTCAGGTCGCGGGGACACCGCGTACGGTCGATTGCTCTCAGTGCAGCGCTTACGTGAAAGGAGCCTGCTCGCGTTGTCCTCTCTGCAATGCAGCGAAATACTTGTCCTGCACACATTGCGACTTTCAGATCGGTCGTTCTTTAACTCATCAAAGTTCGTAAACGACGCTCGATACCGGTCGAATTCGCGCCAGTAAACTGCGAGCTGAACACGCAAAAGTAAAAGCATCCCCGTTCCTAGTTACCCGCCCATACACCATTAGTATCTCGTAATCATTCCCTAATTGTTGGTTTTAATGGAACGTAAGTACGTCGTCCTGACAGTTGCCACTTTATCTTTCGTGGCTTTCGAATTAATTCTGTACAGTTATCCTCCTATTTCCAGTCTCGTTTCCAACGATCTTCATCTTTCCTACACCCAATCTGGCTTGATAACTTCAGTTTTACCTCTGTCGTATGCGATGATGCAGGTGCCAGGAGGTTATTTGGCTGACCGATTCGGCGGAAGCAGGACCTTGGTGGTCTCCTTAATCCTTCTCGGTTTTTCCCCTTTCATCTTTGTAGTAGGGAACACGTACGTTTTCGCTCTCATTGCTCGTGCTTTCGCAGGAGTTGCTAGTGGCATAATTATTCCCTCCGCTGTTCGTGTCTTATCGACTTGGTTTCGTGGGAAAGAACTTGATTCAGCAATGAGTGTATTCGGTTCGGCAATGGGAACTGCACAGATTGCGGCTTCAGCGTTTCTACCTCTGTTAATCATTGGGATGGATTGGAAGCCTCCAATCATATTTACCGCCGTGTTTGCATTGGTTGTGGTGATGTTGGCTATTCTACCTGCCAAATGGTCTTCATCGAGCAAAAGTTCTGTTAGAGTGAAGGTGGATGTAAGGGGGCTATTCACGCGGAACATGTTCGCTCTGATGTTTCCTAATTTTGCGGCTATAGCAGTGGTTTTGGGTGTTTTTGCTTGGACGCCAATATTTCTGACTTCAACTTTGCATCTCTCTAACACGTATGCGGGGAGAATTCTTGCGTTTATTGGGGTGACGAATATCGTCGGTTGCTATGCAGGCGCTTTCCTGAGTAATAGATTGGGGAAACGTTTTGCCATCGCTACTTCCATGGTGCTTTTGGCATTTTTCGCAATACTGTTAGGCTTTTCTGATTCCGGTTTGACAGCGGTGATCTGGATTTCAGGAATAGGTTTCGCGGGAACTTTGTATTTTGCTGCCGACTTCGCACTGATTCCTTATGCTTCGAAACAAGGTGTTTCGGCAGCCGGTGTGACATTTGGTGTTTTCAATACTTTCAGCAACATTGGAGGTTTTCTATCCCCGATTCTGTTAGGTGTTGTCTTGGATTATACGCATAATTTCACTCTAGGCTTTGCAACATTAGGATTTCTCGCACTATTTGGTTTAGTTGGTGCCATAATTCTTCGTCCTGACCGTTTAACATTAAACGAGTAATCGAGCTTTGCAACCGGCTATGTTAGATAGGACGAGTGAGCTTATTTCTTTGAAGTGCCGCGGTGGTGATCGATTTTGAAGAGTAGTCTTTGGTATTGGCGTCGCGATCGCAACCCGGACAAAAAAGATACATCGAATTCAACTCAGACCTGATGCATGTGTTGAATTCGATCTTTGACGAAATGAATGTGAGATTATGTTCTACGTCTCCATTCATCCCAATCTTTCATAACGCAGTCCGTCATTTTCTCAGTAGCTGAATTCAGCCAACCAGATTTCCGTTTGGTGAGGTCTCTAAGCATCGATTTGGCTGTTTGGCTCCCTAAATGAATGTTGGCAGTTTCAAATCCCATGGCCTGTAGTAGATGCTTCTCATCTCTCTTCTTCGGTAACATTGTGAGCTCGATTCTCGTGCAGAGAGGCCCCAGTCTGCGCACAATCCAACGGCCGCGAACTTTTAGGAATGGATCGGGCGCACGTTTCGCGTATGCGATTATATTTTCATAAAAAATATGTTCGTATCCTTCGCCGTCATTGGCCCATAGACATGCCGACGAGATAACCGGTTTTGTCTCACGCGCTATTTGTCCTCCATCCCAATCTGCAATAGCCATAAAACGTTCCCGGCCCAAACTACCGAGGCCGGAAACGCGATGTGCCAACTTGTAGGCTAAGTCCGGTTCGGGAAGTGACTTCTCAAGTGCTCTCTTAGCACCCTTGGGAATATTAGCACGGATCGTCACCAGAGCATTCACTTTAGCCCAGAAATGGGTCGGATCTCGTAATTCTCCAGTCGCCGCGTCGCGAAGCCAGTCGTGATTCTCTTCAAGAACGAACGGTTCTCCTCCGGCTCTTAGGCCTTTAACGTAACCTGTAAGAATCGATTCACACGCATCCTCAAATTTGATCGCTAGGTTTTTTGTTGGCACTGCCAAATTAGCGCTAACGGCTAAACGTACCAGATCATTTGTGTAAGCCAAGGGGTAGGATTCATCGAAATCATTCACTCCCCATATCAAACGACCTTCGATATCACGCCAGGTTCCAAAGTTTTCCACGTGTAAATCACCTACTGCCAAAACTTCCGGAGCTCTTGATAAGTCAGGAAGCGTATCAGCCCAGACCTGCGTCCATCGATAAAATGTTCCTCGCAGAAAAAGAAAAGGGTCTTTCGCCATCAATCTGTGTTTCAGATCGAGATCAGACTTGATCAAGCTTGTGCGTTTGGCGAGCCAGGATTCGTATTTCTTAGTCGCTTTACTTATGTTCATTGCAGAAATTAGCTATCACGCAGCCGATATTAGTTTAGTTCTCCTACGTGATGACGCTCCTATCGTTTGCGGTTTTTTCGAAACGGAATTTATTTTGTTTAGGAGGGGTTCAAGAATTTGTTATCGAAGCTCGAGTAAGCGTGCGTAGAATGATGTCCCTGATTCAGGTGGGTCTACCCTGAAGATGTCTGAGATTGTTGCAGCTATGTCCGCTAATGTCAGACGTACTCCAAGTGATGTGTGTCTAAGTTTTTTCCCATAAACTAGGAGCGGTACTAATTCTCTGGTTTGTTTGCTGCTGCCGTCAGTAGGATCATTCCCATGGTCGGATGTGATTACTAGGATATCGTCGTCGTTCAATTTGTTGATAAGTTGGGGCAATTGTTGGTCGATTCCGTTTAGGGCCGCACTGAATTTCTGAGGATTTTCTTCATGACCTGCCAGATCGGTGTTTTGAATATTTGCGGCTATAAGCCCAGGCTTCGCTGTGTCAAGTGACTCGATTAAGTTGGAGAATACTTTGTTCATTGATGGCTCTGGTAGATATGTAGCGTTGTCGCATCGGATTATTTCAGCAACTTTGCCGATCAAGGTAACCTGGTAGCCGTTTCTAGTCAGTATGGTTGGGATTTGTTTTTCAACGTCTATTTGGTAGCCTAGATTTTTTGCTTGGTAATCTTTGTTGTAGACTCCGAGTGCTGGTGAGTTCACACCTGTCTGTCCAGAGGAGCGTGTTTCCACGTGTTGGAGGATAGAGTCGGTGTTATATCCTGTTGATCCTAAGACGATCACGCGGATTACCTTAACGACCTCTCTGACAATCTGACCTATAGCCAGGGCTTCTTGGAAGGATATGAGATCTAATGGGACTGTTACATTGATTATTTTGCCAGGGTCGCTTTCAAGATTGTCTCCGATGACGACTCGATCGTCCACGAGAAGCAATGTTTTTCCTACGAATGGGTGAGTGACTTTATGTCCTTTCTTCGTTATGGCAGCTTCTAGTTCACCAATCGTGCTTAGCAATTGCGTGATTGGTTCTTTGGGCAGTGTTCCCATGATCTCTTGATGGCCGAGATAAGTATCGGCTCCGGAATGTCTGAGCATGCATGTTCCGTAACTGCCGAGAGGTTTTTTCACTGGGGAGAGGCCTTTGACGTTTCGAGCAATGTTTCCTAGTCCTAAAGATTCCAGAGTGGGTAATGTCAGACCTCCCACTTTTTCAGCTACGTGTTTTGCTGTGTTGGCTCCAATGTCTTCGGGTCTGACCAGGGAGACATCAGGCATTTCTCCGATACCGAATCCATCTATAACTACAATCACAGCCTGACCTTTTTTCACGACGAGCACGAGCTGTTTTGCCTGCAAATGATGACTAGAATTAAGAAGATGTGGATTTCATTCTTTGAATCTGCACAGAGACTTGGTTAGGTTCATGGTCAGCGTTTTACGTGAAGTTCATCTTTTTGATCCAGTTTGTGGAAATAGCGCCTAAATATTTCACATTTTAAGTGGAAATGTCTAAAATTTGACCGTTTTTAATTGTTTCGACTAGTAACGATTCGTTGTGGCATTTAGGAAGCTATTTTGAGTCTGGCTTAATTATTTTGAGTGTATGGGACTTTTTGCCCATCAACGGTAGTATTAGTGAAGTTTTGACGGGGTTTTTTGTGGGCGTAGGCAGCTTATTGTTCGGCTGAATCCGCTTCGGCAACTAATGCTGGGTGTGATCGCCTTCTTTTCTCTGTGCGAGATTTCCCCAGCGACGTTTTATGCTCTCCAGTAATTCGGGATCGTTCATTATTTTCTCGAGCAGTTCGATCTCTTCTTGCGAAACCTCTGGTGAGGGTGTTGTGAATGATCGTTCTTTGTCTAATCCGATTGATTTGTAGAATTCCCGTCGTTTTCGAAGGAAGTCGTCCGCCTCAGCGAACGTCGGAAACGTCCATGATCTAATTTCCTGCGATGAGGTGCGGTCGTATTCGAGAACGTTCCATCCTACCAAGTTAGAGGCTCATCTCGATTACTGTTGGGATTTCACGCGTGAAGTCTCATTTCTTTTTGGTATGAAAGGTCCAACATTCTCAGGTGAGCATTTAGACCTAATCGTTCTTCCTCTGTTACAGCGAATCTTCGGATCGCTTCCTCTCTCCTCATGCTGAATTCTCTCACATGTGTCAAATGAAATTTACAGGCGCAGTTTAAATCTATAACTCGACGATCGATACATTCAAGATGGTCAACCTCCAAATCATCAGTCAAGAATCTTTTGCTTTGAATAATATTTTAGATGGTCCATTGAAGGTTTCGTTTTTTAGTGAAAATTTGTATGAAGATTTTCCATTGTCCATACTTGTTGGGAGTTTTGAGGAGAAATTTGGATGGAACAATGGTGTTTCATTTACCGAACATTGATATACTTACCTTCATGCCTCTAACTATGAGGAAAATTGGAACGGAAATTAACCTGGCATTATTTGCTTCTCAGCATGGTTCTCGTCGGAGTCTCAATTGTCGCACTACAGCAACATGGCCCAGTCCAGTTTACCGAATGCCTACTCAAGATGCCAAGATTTCCTACATCGCCTGCAAGCCAAGCGATACTAGCTCAAGGTTCAGCCAGCAACGCAACAGCAGCTGCATTCCAAAACGAGCAGGGAGACGAGTTGAAACTTGATGATCTTATCGGTAGTTTTGGAGTTGAAGCCACTATCTACAGGATATCGATCAACTGTGGTGAAGGGAACGAACAAGGAAACATGGAAATCGAGAGAAAATCTGATGTAATGCTCAAACCCGATTCAAATTCTCTTCAGATAGAAATCCTGCTTATCGTCACAAATGAAATGGTTGGCCGCAGTTTACACAGAACATAGCCCCAACTTCACGCTTTGTGCCACATGCTGTGCAGAATTGCGCAGAGTCTTGGGTTGAAAGAAATTGCATCTGCCTCCTAGTAGGAGATGTTGAGATAGCCTTCTTGATTAGGTGGGTTAGAATGAGCCAGCTGATTAGTGCTACTGTAAGCAGTCCTATGAGTCCCATTATCCCTGGGGTTGTGAATGCTATTGAATCGAATATTCCGTGCAATATGATGGCAATAGCGAGACCAGTAATGATTAGTTGTCTTTCTTTTTTCTTATTATGTTCCGTACCGAAGGGTTTCGCTAAGCCAAGATAATATCCCATGATGCCTCCGAATGCTGCATGGCTGGGGACTGAAAGGAATGCTCTCGCGATTGCCGTAGAGATTGCGCCGAAGCCCATGACGTAAAAAATGTTCTCTACCGTGGCGAAACCCAGACTCGCGGTTACGCCGTAGATTATTCCATCCATAGGTTCATTGAAACTTGGGGAGTCGTATGCCTTGGCTCTAACGGCAGCAAATTTCATGAATTCT
>Ga0209517_10004165_pt1 | contig 19189 bp, 22 predicted proteins | sample PeaSoiMetSII2010_FD_187695 | JGI IMG/M metagenome (GOLD analysis project Ga0209517, IMG submission 187695) | Peat soil microbial communities from Weissenstadt, Germany - SII-2010 (SPAdes) (version 2) | ecosystem: Environmental > Terrestrial > Soil > Wetlands > Peat | place: Germany...
AACCAACGCTGGATCGTCCAACGCTTGGGCTACCTCACGCCCGCCCAAGCTCGCCAGCAGCTCCTTGCACTCGGAGCCGCTGCATCAATACACTCAATTCACTGTCCAACAAATCCGGCGCTAAACATGTCCAGCTCGCGTTACGCTTTGTTGTCACGGTCTTTTGGTTATCGTTATATCTATTCGAGTGATCGTGAGCAAAACGTTAGGACCTCACCGGAACATTAATGAGCTACGCTGGTTTTGCAACCGTGATGGTTGATCGCTACTTGCTGCGGCTACGCTCGGCGACTTTACGCCAGGTGGCTGGGCTGCAGCCACTAACCGGAGCTTCTCCCCGTTGAACCGCGTGAGGATTTTCATCATCGTTCGATTCTATCTCCCGGGATACAAGACTGGCGGGCCTCTACGTAGTATTAGCAACATTGTGGAGCATTTTGGGGATCGATTCGACTTTTACATTCTCACCAATGATCGAGACTGGACCGATGCTGCTGCCTACCCAAGTGTCACACAAGATGCCTGGAATGACGTCGGGAGAGCTAAGGTATTCTATTCATCACAATTCTCATTCAGTTTGCTTCGCAGATTACTCGCTGAAGTTGCCCCTGCCGCTGTTTATCTAAACAGCGTATTCTCGCCGCTAACGGTACGATTGTTGTGCATGCGTCGTCTCGAAATAATCCCTCGCATTCCAGTGATCATCGCACCGCGGGGCGAACTTGCCGATAGCGCCCTAGCCATAAAGGGGCTAAAAAAGAAGTGCTATCTCTGGTTTGCCAATCGAGCTGGGCTGTACAACCGCTTAACGTGGCACGCAACCTGGGCTCAAGAGGCAGAGGAAATCAGAAGGACAATGGATCGCGCTGCCAATATACATTTGGCTCCGAATATACCGAAATGTCTGTGTCCAGTTGCGAGCCCGTCGGAAAAGACAAAAGGAAAGTTGCGGCTTATATTCTTATCGCGTATCTGTTCGGTGAAGAACCTATTATTTGGGTTGCAAGTACTTCGAAACCTCGTGGGCGATGTGATTCTTGATATTTACGGTCCTATTGATCAAAACTCTTACTGGGCTGCGTGCGAGAAAGCTATTGCATCGCTGCCTGCACAGATGACAGTTAGTTATAAGGGATCGGTCCAGTACTCTGAGGTCGCGACAACTCTTTCACGATATCATTTTCTTTTTCTGCCCACGACTGGGGAAAACTTTGGTCATATCATTTTTGAGGCTCTATCGGTTGGCTGCCCTGTGATAATCAGCGATCGCACCCAGTGGCGTAATCTGCAGGCCAAAGCGGCTGGGTGGGACTTGCCTCTGGAGGATCGGCCGCGCTGGTTTGCTGTCTTGCAACGCTGTGTGGAAATGGATGAGCATGAGTATAGAGGTTTAAGCGAGGGGGCTCAGCGCGTTGCAAGGGAAGTTGATACGAAGGGTGCCGTTTTTGCTACTCTGGAACTTTTCGATGCGGCGATAGCCAGGAATAGCTTAACTGAGGCGATTCGGCAGTAGACAGGGCCACTGGTGAAAACGAAAGCGAAGTGTGGAGTAATGCTTTATCTCAGATGTTACGAGATGCGCTTATTTTGACGCCAAGACTGTACGGCAACGATGGCATTTCTGTTGTTTCTCGAGAGATCGTCTCCGCCTTTGCGAACAGCTCAGTCGACCAGTTGGAGGTCTGGTTGCTTCACAGACTGTGTTGCTACGAGTCCATATGGAGATTGTGTGCGAATTAGGTCGGCATTTGGCAGTAGGGCACGTTTTTCTCTCTGGGCGCTTCCGCGGTCACTGCGTCGCAGTGCCGGTACTCTCGTCATTAGTTCTGCACGTTCACCTGCCTCAATTCATTGCGCAGCTTCCGAAAGTTGTAGATTTCGCTAATGTAGGTGATCCAAAGGGACCCATCCTCATTCGACAGGGGCATGTGCCCACTCTCGGACAGATCGAGGATAGCCAGTCGTCGGCTTCCAAGACCTACATAAGTGTTGTCGGGAAATGGTGATCGTCCATTTGTATCTGGAAGAAGGCCCTGACTGCGTAAAAAAGCTGAATGGCATGTTTGCGTTTGCCATCTGTGATCTTCGCGACTTTTTGCCAATTTTACTTGTCGCCCGCGATCATTTTTGCGATCAAGCCGTTCGTTCAACGGAAGTTTGACAACGACACCAGCCAGTGGAATTTCGGGCTGGTGCAAGCCAAAACCGCTTGGGTACTATGCTTACCAGCGAACTTTGGTCGAACTGCTGATCTCATTGCGGCTGTTGGAAGCTCGCTTGTCAGGAGCTTCATCTGACAAGAAGACGAATTTCAGATGAAAACTGTCGACGAAGTCAGTCTTCTCTTCAACAACAAGGCACGGTCGTGGAACGACAAGTACTGCCTGGATGGGCCGCTAGCCTTCCGCGTGACCGTCTTTTCTGCAATCCTGGCCAGATTAATTAGGCAGGGGGCTGCCGTGTTGGATTTCGGCGGCGGAACCGGTGCCATTTCCAGCGTCTTGGCGTCTCAAGGATATAAGATGACGGCTTGTGATGTAGCTGAACAGATGATCCTCGCTGGCAAGCGAGCCCAGTCCGACAAGCCCATTGATTGGGTCCTCCTTCCCAAGGACTGGAAACGACTCCCTTTTGCCAACAACACGTTCGACGCGATCATCGCCTCCAGTGTTTTTGAGTATTTGAGCGACTTGGAAAACACAATGAAGGAATGCAGTCGAATTTTGAAACCCGCCGGCAAGCTTATCGTCTCCGTCCCCAATCTCGCGCATCCCTTGCGCAAACTCGAGCGATTGCTTCATCCTTTGGCAAACTTCGGCGTAAGAGTCCCGTTCGCCCGCGACTTACCCGGGATCGGACCTTATCTGGTGTATTTGCAGCTCTCGCGCGTGCGTCTTTCGCCGGAAGAATGGAGCGAGAAAGCGCGATCTGTCGGATTGGATCCGATCAAGGTTCAGCCTCCCGAGACTGAATCTGCATCGAGCAAAGCGATGATGTATCTAGTTTTTGATCGATCACTGTGATCCCCGCGAGTCAGGAATGGGTCGTGAAGATGGCAGTCACCATGAGCATGCGGGCTAGCAGTCGGGCCTCTTGCGTCAGAATTTGAGCAGATTGCAATAAAACATGGGAGCGTTGGATATTCTAGGCACCAAGGGTTCCGGCGTTGGCAAGTATGAGCAGCAATGGCTGAGATTAAGCTATCAAAGAGAAATTATGAGAGAAACTAAACGAGTCCTCGTCGGTTCTGGTCTAAAACACAGACAAGGTCCATCTCGCCACGTTGGTCATGGCCTGGCACGCGCCCCGCGGTGAAGGTTCCGCGGACTGGTCAAACCGGCTGACAAGTACATCTTACGGAAAGCTGTCACTGCATGTCCCCAGCCCAGGTATTGCAGCAGCCCTGTTCAGGTTTGGTGGGCTATTGGCTTGCCACGAATAGAAGCCCCGGGTCGCTGAGTAGATTTCCGAATTGCGTTTGACACAACGCCGCATTTTGTCAACCAGACGCGGTCCGCTTCCTCGTGCGACACTACTGGAGCGGCGTGCAGAACTGGTCAGCAGATTGCCAGTTGTTAACCCGTAAATTGTGGATGGAAGTTTTTTGGAAACAATGTTACGAATGTGCGCTACACCTGCGGGAACGATCACGTTAGCCTGCTGAATGCAGGGAGCTAGGTGAGTTTATGCTGAAATCTTGGAGGATTGTTTGAAAAAAGTCCGCGCGGCAATCATAGGTGCCGGCCTGATAGCAGGGAAGAAGCACATTCCCGCATTCTTAAAATTGAGGTCTAAGACCGAGCTCGTAGCTGTCTGCGATTTGAACCTTGCCGCTGCGAAGCAAGTGGCAACCCGGTTCGGCGTTCCTAGCGCGTACGGCAACATTGCGGAAATGATGAGCACCGAAAAACCGGACTTGGTGGACATCTGCACGCCGCCGCAGACTCACTCTCGCTTGGCTGTCGAAGCCATGCGGCACGGCTGCCACGTTCTGGTCGAGAAGCCGATGGCACTCACCGTGGCTGACTGTGATCAGATCGTGCAAGCCTCTAAGGACTATGGCATGAAAGTGTGCGTAGCGCACAGCGACTTGTTTTACGAGCCGTTCATTAAGGCGCGCCGCATGATGGGGAATGGGGCGATTGGGAGAGTGCGTGGAATGCGCATCTTTCTCTCGACTCCCACAGATTACATGACCTCACGCCCGGAACACTGGGCGCACAAGCTGCCCGGTGGAGTAATCGGGGAAACCGGCCCACACATCGTGTACATGACGCTGGCCTTCATTCCTCATATTCGCACTGTCAACGTCGATGCCTTGAAGGTTATGCATAATTATCCCTGGTCCTCGTTCGAGGATTACCGAATTAACCTCATCGGGGATGACGCGATCAGTTCCGCTACCGTGATTTACACTACCGAAGAATGGGCAGCCAAGGTTGAAGTCCTGGGGGACACAGGATTCTTAATGCTCGATTTGGAAAGCATGAATGTGCTGCATTACCGGCGTACTGAGCTGAAGCCGGCCCCAGTCGGGCTTTCGTTGCTTAGTGAATCCGCCCAGTTGGCGGGCGCATTTGTTTCCAACTCGATTCGAGTCGCAACCCGGAGAGTTCGCAGCACGCACGAAATCATCATTTCTCAGTTTGCTGACAGCATTCTGTCGGGGTCCGAACCGCCCGTCTCAGCGGAGGAAGGTCGCGAAGCGATTAGGGTACTCAACATGGTCGTTGAGAACATCGAAACCAAGTTCGCGACCAAGACTGCCTGATCGAAATGGCCGCCCGAATCGGCGCGTCGAGACTACGTCCATAATAGTAGTCAGCGCGCGAGCTGCTGGATCGTCACCTTGAATGCTGAATAGGAGTTGTTCGGTGTACATCTTGGGAATTAACGCTTACCACGGCGACGCCTCTGCCGCGATCATAAAGGACGGTCAGCTTATCGCGGCCGTAGAGGAAGAACGCTTCAACCGCAAGAAGCACTGTGCTGGGTTCCCTGCTGCTGCAGTTCGCTATTGCCTGCAAGCGGCTAACATTTCGGTTAACGAGCTCGACCACGTCGGCATTTCGCGGGATCCGTCCGCGCACTTGCACAAGAAAATTTTGTTCTCGATCACGCGCATCCCGAACCTTTCCGGGCTGATCGCCGCCCGGCTCGCGAATGCCGCCAAGGTACATGACCTGCGCGAGGAATTGGGACGTGCGCTGGATGTATCGCCGCAATTCCGGGCCAAGATCCACAAAGTAGAGCACCACAGGGCACACATGGCCAGCTGCTTCCTGGTTTCCCCATTCGACCGCGCTGCCATTTTGTCCATTGACGGTTTCGGCGACTTCATCAGCACGATGTGGGGAGTCGGCGAAAACAATCACATGGACGTGCTCGGGCAGATCGAGTACCCACACTCAGCCGGAATCGTTTACACCGCCACCAGCCAGTACCTGGGATTCCCCAAGTACGGAGACGAAGGGAAGGTTATGGGTCTGGCGCCGTATGGGCGTCCTCGTTACCTAGAACAGTTCCGGGACATTATCCGGACGGACAAAGCCGCCGGCTTCAAACTAGACCTCAACTACTTCAAGCACGACTCTGAAGGCGTGGACATGACCTGGGAAGACGGCTCGCCGACGATCGGTCGCATTTTCTCGGACAAGTTTATCGATGCCTTCGGGCCCGCGCGTCTAGCTGGGGAGCCGCTTACCTCGTTGCATGAGGACATCGCAGCCTCCCTCCAGGCCCGCCTGGAGGAAGTTAGCTTTCACATTCTGAACCAGCTGCATCAGCAAACGAAAACCGACCGGCTTTGCCTGGCCGGTGGAGTTGCATACAACTCGGTGATGAATGGAAAGATTTTGCTCAACACTCCATTCCGAGAGGTGTTCGTGCAGCCGGCCGCCGGCGACTCCGGCACGGCCCTTGGAGTCTGTTACTACATTCACAATGTCTTACTGCAACAGCCGCGGTCGTTTGTGATGGAGCATGCCTATACCGGTCCAGAGTTTGCAAACGGGCATATCGACGGTGTAGTGCGAAGGAGTGATTTTGATTGGCGCGAATTAAGTGACCCTGAGCTCACGCAGGCAGCAGCGCAAGCTGTCGCTGATGGGAAGATCGTGGGTTGGTTCCAGGGCAGGATGGAGTTTGGGCCACGGGCTCTCGGCAATCGTAGCATCGTCGTCGACCCCCGCCGCGCCGAGATGAAGGACATCCTGAATGCCCGGATCAAGAAGCGCGAGCCCTTCCGCCCGTTTGCTCCTTCGATCCTTGAAGAGCGTGTCGGAGACTACTTTGAGCAGACGCATCCTTCTCCGGCTATGCTCATGGTTTATCAGGTCAAGCAAGACAAGCGCTCAGTCATTCCTGCGGTGACACACGTGGACGGATCCGGACGGCTGCAGACCGTCGCTCGCAGTACCAACCCCCGTTACCACCAGCTCATTTCCGACTTCGAGCGGTTAACCGGTGTTCCGGTTGTGCTTAATACTTCCTTCAATGAAGACGAACCGATTGTGTGTACTCCAGAGGAGGCTTTGAACTGCTTCCAACGGACACGAATGGATGTCTTGTTCTTGGGTAACTACATGCTGCAGCGGTGACAACAGAGGAAGTGTCCGGCCAATGAACGTGCTGATTCTGAACCAGGCTTTCTATCCGGACGTTGTCTCGACGGCTCAGCACGCGAGTGACTTGGCAAGGGGCTTGACGCAGGCGGGACACGAGGTCACCGTCATCTGCAACTCCCGAGGCTACGACGATCCGAAGCTTCGATTCCCAAACCAGGAAACTTGGAACGGGGTCAAAATCGTTCGCGTACGATCGACTGGGTTCGGCAAGAGTTCCAAATGGCGCCGTGCCGCGGACTTCGGAACATTCATGGCAAGTTGTGCGTTTCGTCTGTGGTCATTGCCTCAGTTCGACGTCGTCGTTGCGATGACCTCGCCGCCTCTGATTTCCTTTGTTGCGACCCTGGCTGTGCCGGGCAGGGCTCGCAGCCTGGTATTCTGGTCAATGGACCTCAACCCCGACGAGGCAATCGCTGCGGGATGGCTGCGATCTGAATCCCCAGTCGCGCGTCTGCTATCCCGCATATTGCTGCACAGCTTGCAACGAGCTGATCGTATCATAGCGCTAGATCGGTTCATGAAAGACCGCATTCAGGCAAAGGGCATCCCTCCGGAAAAAGTCCTGGTCGTGCCGCCCTGGTCGCACGATGACCGCGTCAAGTTCGATCCAGCAGGCAGGGAAGAGTTCCGTGCCAACTATAAAGTCTCGCATAAATTCGTCGTTATGTATTCGGGGAACCACAGCCCGTGCCACCCGCTAGAAACCCTCCTCCAAGCGGCTGAGCGACTGGCTGAGAATGAGGACATTGCTTTTTGTTTTGTGGGGGGCGGAAGCGAATTTGTCAAAGTGAAGGAGGGTGCTCGTAGCCGCGGCTTGCGCAATGTGCTGTGCGTTCCCTACCAGCCGATAGAGAAGCTATCGGGATCGCTCTCGGCAGCCGATCTCCACGTGGTCGTGATGGGAGAGCCGTATGTAGGCATTGTCCACCCATGCAAAATCTACAACGTGCTGGCGGTGAAAAAACCATTCCTCTACATCGGGCCGAGTGAGAGTCACGTGACTGACATCATTGGACAATCTGGTGCCTATGTTTCGTCCCACGGTGACGTGGAGGGAGTCGTAGGGAATATCCTGCGTGCCAGGAGGAACGCCATACTTGGTCCGCAGTGCGGTGTTGATTTGGAGACACTGTTTTCGAAAGATCGGCTTGTTCCGCAAATGATCAGCGCCATCGAACAGGTGGGAGAGCAAACGTGTGGAGATCCGGTGCGGCGCGCCACGGAAAGACGTTCGGCGAATCGCGCGTGATAGCGACAGCCCTCCTTCTAGACCCTATATATGAGAGAAGCTGGCCGAGTGTTCGCAATTGATCCGCGGCAGTTGCAATGACGAAATCAATGTCTTGTGTTGTCCGCGGGGCGCCGAAGTACGCACTCGCGAACGATCCGGCACGCACATAGGCAATGCCGGCCTCATCAAGCGCCGACGTGATCCTATGGAAAACTTCCGAGACACTCATCGCAACCGCGCTGGTACTGGAGCGGGCAGGAAGGTCAGCCGAACGAGTTCTCGTGCGACCTGCGCGTCTGACCATTCTGGGTACTCTCGTCGGATTTGCTCTTTTGCCAATTCGCGAGCAAACAGGCTCATTTCCAGCGCCAGCAGCAGGCGCTGTTCTCCTGGCATCGCCCGTTGAATTTGGAGCTGGAGAGCTTGTGCGGAAGCGCTTGTGTCGGTGATGGGCACGGCCAAAATGTTACCATGTCGGGACGGATGAATGTTTAAGCTGCTAGCTGGCGCCGGCCTGTACCAACCGGGCTGTACCGAGTGGTGCACTGCGATCTCGTCGTCGTTTTTTCAAGTCCCATGAGCCCTGGCGTGACACTTGCCACAGAGCGTGATGAGATTCAGTTCGGAATCTTCGCCCGCTAGCCGCGAGACTTGTCTGTTCCGAGCATCAGGGCCGCCGTCTCGATCGCCTTTTCCACGACCGGCATCTGGCTCTGGTAGAGCTTGAAGTAGATAATCTCCCACGGTTCCGTTTCCCGACCCGTCAGTTCCTTCTCCACTTCCCGCCAGAAGTCCTCCTTTGGCAGCTTTCGGGCCTTGCAGAAGAACGGGGCTAGCGCGTTGGAATTGCAACAAGTGTTGGGACTGAAAAGGCATGAGACGGCCTGGACGTTGCTGCATAAATTGTGCCGCGCCATGGTAAGATCTGGGCCTGATTTGCGCACGGGCAGAGTGGAGATGGCTGAATTCTACGTCGGAGGTGTGAAGGAGGGCCTGCCCGGTTGGCTCAATTTGGGTAAAGCACTGATTGTCGTTGCCGTTCAAGAAGATGTGCTCGGGATTGGTCGGATTCGGATGCGCCAGTTCGTAGCGCTTCGGCCGCGGGCTCGTGCTCTTTGTGCAGGACTCGGTAGAACCGGGAGCGTCATCCACGCCGAGGGCTGGCTGGGATATCTGCCGTTGGAGAGCAATGTCTACGAGCACGAGGTAACGTTTCTAACGCGAAAGGAGAAGGCTTCATTGGAGCTGAGGCCACGGTTTCACCACGTGATGTCCCGGACGCGAATTTATCCAGATAGTAGTCGAGGTGCTTATGACTGACGGTTTCCTGGTGGGTTCCGATCAGCGACCGTTTGAGCAAGCGTTGAATCGCAGGCCATCAAAGAGTCGAGGCAAGCTCTTCCTTCGTTTGGCGCAGCCGGAAGCCGAGCGTGAAGCTTCACCGGGGCGCGTCTTCTGGGTCACCGGGTTATCGGGTGCCGGCAAGACGACCGTTGGGCGAGAATTGTGGAGCCGGCTGCGTGCCTCCGGTCGTCAGGTATTCTTCCTCGATGGCGACGCGCTCCGTGCTGTGATCGCCGAAGATCTTGGCCACAGTGCAGACAACCGGCGGCGATCAGCGATGCGCAATGCGCGGCTGTGCCGGTTGCTGGCTGGGCAGGGCGCCGATGTCGTCTGCGCGACCATCTCGCTGTTTCACGAGGTGCAACGTTGGAACCGAGAGAATATCCCCGGTTATCGCGAAATCTACCTCCGGGTCCCAATAGACGAGCTACGGCGTCGGGATAGCAAGGGCATCTACGCGGGAGCTCAGTGCGGGGATGCGCGCAACGTTGTTGGCCTTGACGTGCCGGCAGAGTATCCCGAGGCGCCGGATCTGGTGCTCGATAACTATGGGGCGCTCGACGTTGCCACGGCGGCCGACCGCATCTTGGCTGTATGTGCCAGGCGGGATGGCGCTGGTGCCGCGCAACCGGCGAGCTTTGTCGCCTTCAAAACGAAGGCGGAATCCCTAGAAACGCTGGCGCCGCTGCTGCGCAATGGGCGGGTCCTGCCGCAGGTCCGATTCTCGGTTGGCGATTGGCGTTCGGACGCCGCTGGCGTGCTCGCTGCCGTCACCGCTGCGCCCTGGGGTTCAGATCGGGTCATCGTGCGTAGCAGTGCACGGAGCGAGGACGGGGCCGCGGGGAGATCCCAGGCCGGGAGATACGATTCCGTACTCGGTGTCGTCGGCAGTGCAGCAGTGGCGCAGGCAATCGACCGGGTGATTGACTCCTTCGCCAATGACGGAAGCGACGACGACCAGATCTTCGTCCAGCCCATGCTTGACCGCGTGGCGATGGCCGGGGTGGTCTTCTCGCGCAGTCCCAGCGGCGGCCCCTATTTCATTATCAATTACGACGACCGTTCCGGCCTAACCGATCGCGTGACCGCCGGTGCCGGCGACCATCTCGAGACTTTTCTTTGCCTCAAATCGCGGCCTGATAACTGCCCACCGTCGCTGGCACCGGTTATTGCTCTTGTCAGCGAGCTCGAAACTCTTTTAGCGTGTGATGCGATCGACGTGGAATTCGCCGTTGGCGACGACGGGCAGCTCTACCTTCTGCAAGTGCGCCCGCTCGCCGTCGACCGCCAGGGGCTGGCAGCGGACGCGAAGGTCGACACCGCGCTCGCCGATGTCGCGCGCAAGGTCGAACTACTCAGCCGCCCGCATCCGTACCTGCACGGCAGTCGGGCGATATTCGGCGTCATGCCCGATTGGAACCCCGCCGAAATTATCGGGCTGCGGCCCTGGCCCCTCTCGTTGTCGCTCTATCGCGAACTTATTACAGACGCGATCTGGGCCTATCAGCGGGACAATTACGGGTACCAGAACCTTCGCAGTTTTCCGCTGCTGGTCAGCTTTCACGGACTGCCCTACATCGACGTGCGTGTCAGTTTCAACTCCTTCATACCACGCGACCTACCCGACGATCTCGCCGGGCGTCTCGTGAATTACTACACCGATCGCCTCCTCTCGGAGCCGCATCTCCATGACAAGATCGAATTTGAGATCATCTTCTCCTGCTACACACTCGATTTGCCGAAGCGGATGAACAGGCTCGCCGAGCGCGGATTTTCTCCAGAAGACCTTGCCGAACTTTCGGGCGCCTTACGGCGCCTCACCAATCGCATTATGCATGGCGAGACCGCGCTATGGCGGCGCGACCGCGAGAAGATCGACCTGCTGGTACGACGGTTTCCGACAATCTGCAACGCGGAGATCGACAAAATCAGCCGCATTTACTGGCTGATCGAGGACTGCAAGCGATACGGCACACTGCCATTCGCCGGTCTCGCGCGGGCGGGCTTCATAGCGGTTCAGTTGCTCCAGTCCTTCATCGGGGTGGGCGTTTTCAATGCCGAAGAGAGTGCCACATTCATGGCGAGTGTCGATACCGTCGGGTCGCGCATCGGGAGAGATTTCGCGCAACTTCCGAAGGCAGACTTCCTCGCGCGTTACGGCCACCTCCGGCCGGGAACCTACGACATCCTGTCGCCGCGCTACGACGAGGCTCCTGATCTCTATTTCGACTGGTCGAGTGCTCGACGGACGGCGTCCGCGCCGCCGCGCTTCGCGCTCTCGATCGAGCAGTTGCGCCGCATCGAGCAGCTGCTCAAGGAACATGAGCTCGACATCGACGTCTTGAGTTTGATCGAGTTCATCAAAGCCGGCATTGAGGGCCGCGAATACGCGAAGTTCGTATTCACGCGAAGCCTGAGCGACGCTCTGTCGCTGATCAGGCAACTGGGCGAGGATCATGGTCTTTCGGCGGAAGATTGTGCATTTCTGAACTACGACGCCATCCGCGCGCTCTATAGCGAGAGCGGTTCGGTGCGCGAGGCGTTGTTGGAGAGTGTCGCGCATGGCAGAGAGCGTCACGCGCTCACGCGCAATCTTGTGCTTCCGCCGATCATCGCGTCGCCCGACGAAGTGTTCGCATTTCACCTCCCCCCGAGCCAGCCTAATTTCATTACGCGAAAAAGCGTCACCGCACCGGTCGCCTCAGTCGGCGACCCGCCGGAGAGTTTCGCTGGGCGGATTCTTTTCGTGCCAAGCGCGGACCCCGGCTTCGACTGGATCTTCACTCGTGATATCAGCGGATTCGTCACTCAGTTCGGAGGCGCCAATTCGCACATGGCGATACGCGCCGGCGAACTTGGCATACCCGCTGTAATCGGCGCCGGCGAAGCCCTGTTCCGGCGATGGCAGACGGCTGGCAAGCTGTGCCTCGATTGCACGAACCAGAAGGTCTTGGTCATCGCATGAAAGCGGTCGCCATCACCCAACGGGTATCGCTCGTTCCGGCCTATGGCGAGCGCCGTGATTGCCTGGATCAAGCATGGACTAAGTTCCTGGCGGCCTGCGGGCTGCTTCCCGTGTTGCTCCCCAACGTCACCAAGGCGGCTCTTGCCTTGTGCGAGGGGGCCGGCATCGCCGGGTTGGTGTTGACCGGGGGTAACGATCTTGCGGTGTTGGGCGGCGATGCCCCGGAACGGGACGCTGTGGAAAATGCCCTGCTCGATTTGGCAGAGCGGCGCGGGCTGCCGGTCCTGGGCGTTTGTCGCGGCATGCAAGTGATTCAGCAGCGTTTCGCTATTTCGTTACGCCGGGTCGAAGGCCATGTGGCGCAGCGTCAGGTCATCCGAATCAACGGCGAGCCAAAAGAGGTCAACAGCTATCATCACTTTGCCGCCTTCGACTCGCGGCCGCCGCTCGAGGTCTGGGCGGTCGCCGCCGACGGCGTCGTCAAAGCGATTCGTCATTCGGCCCAGCCTATGACGGGGATTATGTGGCACCCTGAGCGGTCCGCCCCGTTCTCGCCTGCCGACGTGGAACTGTTCCGCCAAGTCTTCGGGGTCGAAGGATGCGCGCAGTTATTCTAGCCGCCGGTCGCGGCAGCCGCATAAGGCACCTCGGCGACGGCCGCCCGAAATGCTTGGTCGAGCTCGAAGGCAAACCGTTGATCGAGCGCCAGATCGCGGCGCTGCGGCGTGGTGGTGTGGACGAGATCGGAGTCGTCCGCGGCTATCGCGCCGAGATGATCGACTTTCCCGGCCTTTCCTATTTCGCCAACGAACGATGGGCCGAAACCAATATGGTGATGTCGCTCGCCGCGGCCGCTCCTTGGCTGCGCTCGGGACCGGTCATCGTCAGCTATGCCGACATCTTCTATCGCAGCGAGTTGGTGCGCGGCCTGGCCGGTACTCCAGGCCAGTTGGTCATCAGTTACGACCGGGCCTGGCGTCGCCTGTGGACCCGGCGTTTCGCCGATCCTTTGGCCGACGCTGAAACCTTCCGGATCAATGCCGCGGGCCAATTGCTGGAGATCGGCGGCAAGACGACGCGGATCGAAGATATCGAGGGGCAATATATGGGCCTCTTGAAATTCACGCCACCGGCATGGAGTGCCGTCGAGGCGCTACTCAGTACACTCGAAGCACCGATCCGCGATCGCCTCGATGTGACCGGATTGCTGCGCCGACTACTGACCGGAAAGGAGCTCCCCGTCGGCACTTTCGGCACCGATGGCCAATGGGGCGAAATCGACAATCCGGAGGACGTGGCGCTGTACCAGAACATGGTAAGGGAGGGGGAGCTCCTGCTCGAGGATGCGCTATCCGGCAGAGAGCCGACGGCAGGATGATGGCGATCAAACCGCGCGGCGGGGTGCGGTCAATCCCGAACTTTGCATTTATCGAAACCGCGATGAGAGGGCCACAGGCTATCAGTGATGATGAAACACGGAGATTTTACGGGGTTGGCTGGCGACTACGCCAGGTTCCGAGCGGGCTATGCGCCGCAGGTCGCGACCGCGATCCTGAGTTATGTGGGACGCGATGCGGCCAGCGTCGATGCCGCCGACATCGGTGCCGGCACTGGCATTTGGACACGCATGCTCGCGGCCCGCGGACTGCATTCCGTCGTCGCCGTGGAACCCAATGACGACATGCGCGGGCAAGGAATCGAAACCTCGCGCGGCACAGACATTGTCTGGCACAAAGGTTCGGCCGAAGCCACTGGATTGCCGGACAGCTCAGCCGATCTTGTCAGCATGGCCTCGTCACTCCACTGGGCCGATTTCGACAAAGCGTGCGACGAGTTCCACCGCATCCTGCGGCCGGACGGCGTCTTCGTTGCCTTGTGGAATCCGCGCTTCATCGAGGCGAACCCGCTGCTCGTCGAAATCGAGGCGCAGATCACACGGCTCAAGCCTGACATCCGGCGCGTATCGTCCGGCCGCTCTGGCATCACGGAGCGGCTGACCGACATGTTGAGCGCCAAGCCGCAATTTGCCGAGGTGCTGTACCTCGAAGGCAGGCATTTCCTGCACCAAACGCCAGAGCAATATATCGGCGCGTGGCGCTCGGTGAACGATCTGCAGGTGCAATTAGGTCCGGAACTTTTCCGGAAGTTTCTGGATTTCACAGAGAAGCGCATAACGGGTCTGACGGCGATCGAGACCACCTATCTGACTCGCGCCTGGGCGGCGCGGCGCGCATAGGCACTCCGGTAAGGGCATGGCGAGTAGGGCAAGCATCGCGGCTCGGGCTCGGAACGCGCCCCTTCATCCCACCGCCAGCTATCGCAAAGTCACCGGAGGCTTCCGAGGGGCTGAGCAATTCCTGTTGTTGGTCTCTTGGTGTGCCCACGATAATTACGTGGTAGTGCCGGCTGAATCCGGTCCCATATAGTCCAGTAATGCAAAATATACTCAAGTTAGACCCTCACATTACAGCCGATAGCCGATTTTCTCAATCCGTTTTTTTGTGTCCTCATTCAGCTCATCGATAAAGTTTCTGAATCGAGGAACTCTTTCTTTAACAGCCAAATAGCGATAAGGCTCGGTTCTGGGAGGGGCTACACGTAAACGGCTCAAATCAAGATCAACCGACATGACTTCAACGATCTTAGAAAACTCCTTGAACGGATCGATCATGGAGTCCTCAAGCCGCAACGCGAGCGTGGCAGATTGGAGATAAAGCTCAGTTTCCTCAACAAATTCCGGGAAAGACAAGAATCGCGTGCTTGGTAAGGCCGCGAAAAAATCAGGGTCGCCTTCGGCAAAGGCCTCGAATTCAAAAAAATTCTGCTCCAAATCGGCACATAGAACTTCTGTGTTCTTATAAAATTCCGAGATATACGTAGACTTCACCTTGATGTCGCGAAGATATCTCCGCCACCAAATCCAATTTGTCAGCAACGAATCGAGGGGATGACGATAGATAAAAATCAAATCGGCGAATCTCGATCTGACCGCTTCCAATATACGGCTCGTTACCGCTGGCTTCGTCTGCATGCTAGAAACATATTTGATTGTGGCATGGCCGCTGTAGATCAGAGATGTCGGAACTGAATGGGAGCGGATCTCATACCTAAAATATTGCGCCCTTTTTCCAATGTTCTGTAGCATCAGTTCAGTGAAATGCCAACGTCCGGTGCCGAACAGTCCAATAACATAAGCTGTTCTGTCGTTCCCCGGTTTATGGACTTTCCAATACCAATCCATTTCTACCAAACGGTTACGGACGGCCTGCAATTTTTGGCGAGGGGATTTTCGCGCGAATCTGATGAGCGTGTGAAGTACCTGCATCTGGGTCCACTGATGATAATGAAGTAGTTTAGCAGCCTCTGGTGCAAGTCTGGATTCGTGGGCAAAAAGTTCTGGGGTATCCACAGGTTTAGTTCGTAGAGCCTGTCATTACCTTTGTTCCTTTGGAATCAAATATGGAGCAACGGGTTCCTTCCTCGTGGACGATGGTGGAATGGGGAAGGCGAGCAAGAGCGGTTATCTGAGCGACGTGACGGATGAGGAGTGGGCGTTGGCAGCACCTTGCCCGTTTGTGACCTCAGCGGCGATGCACTCTCGCGTGGCAAGCCGCGCACAGCGTGATCAAGTTCTCCTCTGAGTCGGATCCCGAATGGCTGCGGAACTCCCTGTGGTGAACCTCAAGATTCGACATCGTGCCACAGGATTGACACCGCCAGCCATCGCGACGCAGCACCTGCTGCCGCAGAATCTCGTACGAAATCGGTTCCAGTCGCAGGGGCAGGGGTTTTGGGCCAATCGAACTCACGATGCCTTCTCGCGCAGGCCTCCAAGAAATGCCTGCCTTTGCTCTCCGGGCAGGAATTTGAAGAACCTCGTCATCGAGAACAGCAGCGTCTCCGGATCTCCGTTGTCCAGGTTGGCTCCGGCCAGAAAGTCCGCACAGATCATTTCCAGACAGTAGCCTCGCGAGCGGTCGCTTCCCAGCATCAGGGCCGCCGTTTCGATCGCCTTCTCAATGACCGGCATCTGGCTCTGATAGAGCTTGAAGTAGATAATTTCCCACGGTTCCGTTTCGCGCCCGGTCAGTTCCTTCTGCACCTCCTGCTGGAACTGCTCCTTGGGCATCTGCCGGGCTTTGTGCAACCAGGTTGCACAATCGAAATGCTGCCCGTCCCGCCTAGCCAGTTTGGCTAGCTCCAGCCCCTTCGTCCAGCCCACTTCCTTCAGCTGTTTTCTCGCCTGCGGCGGCAGGTGTTCATGAATCGACATCAGGTAATACGCTTTCCGCCTTGACCCAGGGAACCGCCTCCCCAGAAAATCGTCGAAGGACTTCAGGTTCTCCAGCCGCCAGTACTGTACTGCCCGCACCTCGCACAGGTAGCGCCCCAGTTCGACGAACTTGGTGTCGCGCTCCGTCTCCTTCCGCTGCTCCCACGCCAGAATCTCGTCGATCTTGCCCAGTACGAATACTGCGCGGCGGCGGTTGAACTTCGGAGGCATGGGCGGATACTCAGTAATTAAGCTCGTCAAGCCAATCAAGGCTGTCGGCTCCTGGACGTCGCACGACAGCGGCGTCGATCATTTCCCGCTTCCCAAGACAGAGGCCCACATAGGGACAACTGCTGCAGGGGTTCTGCGGAAAGCGGATGCCGCTGTGCGGCAGAAAGTCCGCCGACTCGATTCGACGGATCGTGCCTTCCGCCAGGCGGCCAAACTCTTGGCGTTGCTCGTCGGTGATGGTGGTGCGCAAGTACTGAACCTCAACCAGGCTCTTGCAGACGAAGACGACCTGGGCGACTTCCGCAATGCCCGTCATCCACGAATAACAAACCAGTTGCGGATCCAGAGAAAGCGATCCCTCAGGCTCTTCCGGATATCGGATTGAAGACGTTTTCCACTCCACCAGGCAGCGCTTGCCGTCAAGGCTACCTATCGCATCGATATAAGCAACGAAGTCGTTGCTGCCGGCAACCTGCCGGGTGAACTTGATCTGCAGATTTCGTTGAGGCTGACGGACCTCGACACGATTGTCCTGGCAGAACCGGGTCAATAGCATGATTCCTTGCCGGAGCATGCGCTCCCAGGAATCCCGGTTGGAGTAGTGCAGATCCTGGCTCTGGCAGGCAGACCACTCGGCAAACAGGACTGCTCCGGGATCTTCCCGGCGAAAGAGGGCACCCAGGGCTCGTTCGAAGGCGCGACCGAAGAGCATCGCCGCGCGGGTGTCCTTCTCCTTCCAGCCATCGAGATAGCGGTGCCGATACCGCCGCGGGCAGGTGAGGTATTGGCTAATCTGGGTGTAGCTGTATGTCATCAGGCCACCTGCGGATTGTCGAGAATTGCCGGTGAGAGTTCTTCCCAACGACCGGCGGGAGCAAAGCCGTCGAGCCGGAGCAGGGAAGCGCCGTTAAAGTCGATGTGGCTGATCTTGACCACTCCCTTCAGACCGACAAGTTGGGTCTCGTCCACCTCGTCGCGTCCGAGCAGTTCGGTGTCATAGCCAAAGTCGCGCAGGAACCAGTTCAGCTTCCACAGGGTTTTCGGGGTGCAATAGAGCCGGCTCGAAAGGATGTGGCCAGAAAACCGGTTGGGCTCCAGAATGGCCAGAGCCAGGGTGTAGTAGGGCTTCTGTGCCTGCCGCTGAAACCTGACTCGTTGCACCCGAACGAGGAAGACCCCGTCTGGTACCTGGTCCGTGGCACAGCGATCGGCGGCGTGCAAGCCGGTGATCTGGCGTTTCAAGCGGCACCTGCTTTCTGGCCGAGGTAGCTGTTGAGCTGGCAGAGGAGGGCATTGCGGTCTTTCTCGGCCCAGTCGGCCAGGTGGGCAACGAAGTTTTCTATTTGCTCGCGGGTAGCATCGCGAAGCGCCTTGACCGCGCAGAAATCCGTCGCGTAGGCCTTGACCAGGTTGGGATCAAGCTGATGCTGGCGAATGATCTGGCAGAGGCGGTCGCGAACCTTCGGGCTGCCCTGGCCATTTCCGTTGGCAGGTTGGGGAGGGAGTTTCTTCGGCTCTGGGGAGGACTGCGACGGGTGGGCGAATGCCCCGATCTCCTCAACCGAGCAGATGCCGATGCCGTAGGCCTTGCGCAGGGCTCGGTTGACGGCACGAGTTTCTGCCACTCGCATCTCGGCTCCGCGGACCAGCAGAGAGACGTTGGATGGATCCGCATCGCCGTAGCCAACGAAGCCCTTGCAAGTACGTGAGGTGAAAACCGTGGCTTTAAAGGCATAATGACAATTTGCGCGGTCACAGAATTCCGAGATCGCGGCAGTCTCGATGCCAACACAACGTTTTCGACGAGCCAGCCTGAGTAACCCGGCATGGGTTACATACCATCTCCCGTCCAACACTTGAATGTCACCAGCCGCGACTGAAATTCCGATTGTCTCGACTAGTTCTTTTAGCTGTTCCAAGAGGCTTCCTGAGACACTTGCTCCCCAAAGCCGCTTAGCAAGACGGATCTCAGGCCCGACAGCTCCGATTGCTTTTCTTGTCCTGCTCATACTTCCTCCTCGTTCTAGAGTATGATATCACATTAGTGATATCATGTCTATGATATCATAATTATGAAGGAGCGGGACCTGGTTCCTATTCGGATAGAACGGGCTAGTGGGACTTTCGAGGCTTGGAATTTACGACGTTAGCCTCTTTGAGGGCAGCAGAAGCGATGAAATTGCTGATACTCATTCTCAGCTTCTTGGCCGCTTCTATGATTTCCGCAGCTTCCTCTTCAGAGTAATAGGAAAGCAAGGTTTTTCTGGTGGAAGTATGCAGCCGTCGGCGAGTGACCGACGTCGAGACTCTGGGGGCATATCCCTTCCTCATGGCCGCAATGGTACACCGAAGAAACGGCGAACCCAATGTCTCTTTCGGTTCCGCTTCTTGCCTTAGCAGGTTGCGGAAAAACTCGATTTGAAGCGGATGCAGTACCACGAAACTCTCTTGTTTCCACAGCCCAACCTGATAAGAAGAAGGCATGCGCGGAAAAGACGAGCAACAGTTGGACGTGTTCA
>Ga0209517_10004166_pt1 | contig 19188 bp, 10 predicted proteins | sample PeaSoiMetSII2010_FD_187695 | JGI IMG/M metagenome (GOLD analysis project Ga0209517, IMG submission 187695) | Peat soil microbial communities from Weissenstadt, Germany - SII-2010 (SPAdes) (version 2) | ecosystem: Environmental > Terrestrial > Soil > Wetlands > Peat | place: Germany...
GGTGGCGAGGGAAAAGGTAGTGTCGAGGTAGTGTACGCTCTCGTCGAGCCCGGCAACCAGCAATGTGCGGCCTACCGGAGGTTGCAGCGCCGCCACAAGCAGGCCGTGATATCGGCGCGTGGCGGTGCCGGCCACCGTGCCCGAAGCGTAGCCGCCCAACCCATTGGTGACCAGCCACTCGCGGGCCTCCGCGGCGTCCAGGTCGCCACAAACTTCCCTGCCAAACTGTACTTCCCCGAGGAGCGACACAGCTTATTCTCCGCTTTGTTCGAGCAGTTTCGCGACCAGGCCGGTCCAGCCCGTCTGATGGCTGGCGCCAAGGCCCGCGCCAAGGTCTCCATGAAAATATTCGTAGAAGAGTATCAGGTCACGCCAGTGTGGATCCTTGTTAAATAGATCCAGGGAGCCGGCGAACGGCCGGCGCCCATCCTTGCCGCGAAGGAAGATGCGCGTCAAACGCCGGGAAATTTCGGAGGCGACTCTCCAGAGATCGACTTCCCGGCCTGAATGTGTGGGGCACTCGACTTTAAAATCCTCGCCATAATAATGATGGAACTTCTGCAGCGATTCGATGAGCAGATAGTTCGTGGGAAACCATACCGGGCCGCGCCAGTTGGAATTGCCACCGAATACGCCGGTCGAGGATTCGGCAGGTTCGTAGTCCACGCGGCTGACGTGATCATTCACCTGCACTTCGTAGGGATGCTCGAGGTGATAGCGAGAGAGAGCGCGGACGCCATACGGTGAAAGAAATTCCGTCTCATCCAGCATGCGGTAGAGCACGCGTTTCAGTTGCTTGCGGTTCACCAGGGAGAGCAGGCGGCGCACACCGCGCGCGGAGCGTTGCGTCATTTCGATGTGCTCCGGCACGTCGGGATGATGGTCAATGAACCATTGCATGCGGCGCTTGAAACCGGGAAGGCGGTCGACGATTTCCGGCTCGAGGGTTTCCACCGCGAACAGAGGAATAAGCCCCACCATGGACCTGATCTTCAGGAAATGCTCGTCGCCATTCGGAAGGTGAAGCAGATCGTAGTAGAAACCGTCTTCGGCATCCCACAACGAGCGCCCGTCCGTGCCGATATCGTTCATGGCGTGGGCGATGTGCACAAAATGCTCGAAGAACTTGCTGGCGACATCTTCATAAGCCTGGTCATCTTTCGCCAGTTCCAATGCGATCGCCAGCATGTTCAGGCAATACATCCCCATCCAACTGGTGCCGTCGGACTGCTCCAGATGTCCACCGGTGGGGAGCGGAGCCGAGCGGTCGAAGACTCCGATGTTGTCCAGACCCAGGAAACCGCCTTGGAAAATGTTGCGGCCGTCTGGATCCTTGCGGTTCACCCACCAGGTGAAATTCAGCAGGAGTTTGTGGAAGACTCTTTCGAGAAAGCCACGATCCGCCACGCCGCGGACGCGGCGTTCGATTTTGTAGATGCGCCAGGCCGCCCAGGCATGCACCGGTGGGTTGACGTCGCCGAAAGCCCATTCGTAGGCAGGTAGTTGCCCGTTGGGATGCATGTACCACTCGCGAAGCAGGAGAATCAGTTGTTCTTTGGCGTAATCGGGGTCCACCAGCGCCAGCGGGAGGGTATGGAATGCCAAATCCCACGCCGCGTACCAGGGGTATTCCCACTTGTCGGGCATGGAAATGACGTCATCGTTGTACAGGTGAGTCCACTCTTTGTTGCGGCCCTCCCAGCGCTTCTCGGGAGGAATGGGCCCGGCGGGATCGCCCTCGAGCCAGGTGTGCACGTCGTAGTGGTAGAACTGTTTGGACCATAGCATGCCCGCGTAGGCTTGCCGCATTACCTGATGCGCATCGGCGGAGAGTTCCTTTGTCAGGCGGGAACTGTAGAACTCGTCGGCTTCTTTTTGGCGCTGAACAAACAGAGCGTCGTAGCCTGTGCCGAAATCATTGGTTCCAGGAACACCTTCGGCGCGCTCCTGATGCGCGGGCGAGGTAATGGCGCCCACCATGGGTGAATCGGCGTCCATGCCGCCAAGAGGATCAATATCCGTGAGGCGGAGTTTGAGAGTCAGCGATTCGCCGGGGTCCAATTGCAGAGGGTAATGCGCGGCCATCTTTGTGCCGGTATGATCCGGGTTTACCGCAGCGTGATTGCCGTGAATCAACCATTCATGAAAGGCATCTTTCACATAAGGAGTGCGGCTGCGAAAGTTGAAGATTTTGGCGTAATTGGTTTCGTTTTCGGTGAAGAGGAGTTCGGGCTGCCCCGCACAGAGTAGCCAGCGCTTGCCATATTGCCAGTGCTGCAATTCGGCGCACACAGATCCTGGGGTGTCCGGGGCCTTGCCAACAATGGGACGCCGCAAATCTTTTCCCCACGACCAGGTATTGCGGAACCATAGGGTGGGAAGTAGGTGAAGAACGGCGGATTCCGGCCCGCGATTGACGGCTGTGATTTTTATCAGAACATCTTCGACGTCACACTTGGCGTACTCGACGAATACATCAAAATAACGACTTTCCGCGAAGACCCCCGTGTCCAGCAATTCAAATTCGGGTGCAGTGCGTCCGCGGCGGCGATTTTCCTCGAGCAACTGTGCATAGGGAAACTCTGCCTGGGGATACTTGTAGAGCATGCGCATGTAGCTGTGCGTGGGAGTGGAATCGAGATAGAAGTAGTATTCCTTAACATCTTCGCCGTGGTTGCCCTGATTCCCGGTCAAGCCGAACAAGCGCTCTTTCAAAATGGGATCGCGGCCATTCCAGAGTGCCAAAGCGAAACAGATCATCTGGTGGCGGTCAGAGAATCCACCGATTCCGTCCTCTCCCCAGCGGTAGGCGCGTGCGTGCGTGTGTTCAAAGGGGAAAGACTCCCAGGCGGTGCCGTCCTTGCTGTAGTCCTCGCGCACCGTGCCCCATTGCCGTTCGGCGAGGTAGGGTCCCCAGCGCTTCCAGTGTCTCTTGCGAAGGCGTGCTTCCTCGAGGCGGTGGTCTTCGATGGTCAGAAGTCTAGGCACGAGCGTAGGTTCCTTGAGAGAAATCCGGCCCCAATAGTCGCATTAATCGCGGGGAAATGGTGAATCGAGAGGGAGAACGGGTGTCGGTTCAATTAAGGCCGGGGGAGGGGTGAAGGCATGGCGTCCCTGGAATGGTGGCAAAAGTCCATGCTGCCTCTTCGGTCAACATAGTTTCATAAGCCAGTAAAGAATCGTTCTTGGAGCGAGTTCTCGAGCGCCCGGGCGGCCGCCATGTTTATTTATATATAACGGCTGGCTAGTTTGCCACTTTGCTGGAGGTCGCGGATTCGAGTATGTTGCGAGCATACAGAGGCACGTGAGAAGCGGAGAACTTTGCTCGGGGTGGGTCCCTCGCTCGCTCGCCTAACTCCGCTGCCTTTCAACGATTGCCCGACTAGCAACCATAGCCTCTGCCTATAAGGTCTTCTGTTCTCCCTGCGCTGAGGAGGCGTCATGATGAGAAAACCCCGTAATTACGTATTGGGAGTGTTATCACTCCTATGCATCTTGCTGTTAGCAGCATGCGGCAGTTCTGGTCCGAATTTGACTTCAATTACGGTTGCTCCGAATTCCGCCCCTGTCAATGTAGGGCAGACGCAGCAATTCACGGCGACCGGTAACTATAGTGACGGGACGTCGAAAGATCTTACAACGAATACGAGCATCACTTGGGCTTCGTCCAACTCTGCCATCGCCACGATCACCGGGGGCGGTCTTGCGAAGGGCGTGAGTGCCGGCAGTGTAATGATTACGGCATCGCTTGGGACCATCTCCAACTCGGCTACCCTGTTGGTGACCGGTGCCTCGAACATCGTTATTACGCCCTCGCCGTACGCGACGATTGCTGGCGTAGGCGGCACACAGCAGTTTACGGCGACCGGTACGATCGTGAATCCTGATGGCAGTACAACACCGAATCAGCCCTTAACTCTGTTAGCGAACTGGTCGTCATCGATGGCTACCGTCGCCACCATCGACAGCACGCAAGACGCTACGAATGGACTGGCAACTGGCGTGGCCAACGGCATCACGCAGATTTCGGCTTCCTACTTTGGCGCCACCTCCAACTCCGTCACTTTGACCGTCGGTCCAATCACGGTCATGCAACTGACGATTGCGCCAGCAACGGACACGGTTGCAGCGGGACAGACCGTGCAATATGTCGCGACGGAAACATTGAGCAATGGCACGACTGTAACTCCGGCAGCGAATCCCGTGGCTTGGTCGATTTCCTGCAACCCATCTGGCACGGCCAGCATCGGCGCGACGACAGGTCTTGCCGTGACGACAGCTTCTGGAGCAGGTGCTTCCTGCGTCGTAACCGGCAAAGAAACTCTGACCGGCGAAATACCCAACTCTGTGTCCGGGACGGCTTCACTGAGCGTGGCGGCTGCCGTGGCACGGTTCGCCTACGTCGCGAATACGGGAGGTAACTCGATTTCGGAATATGCTCCGAATCCCGCTGGCGGGGCGCTAGTTTTCTTGAGCAAATACCCGGCGAACTCGCCTCAACAAGCGATTGTGCATCCTTCCGGTATGTATCTGTACTCGATCGACGGGAGCAGCAACGTGCACGTCTATGACATCAATGCGACCACGGGAGCGATCATCGAGAACACGTCCTTGGCAGGAGAACCCTATCCCGCTGGCAGCGGTGTGGCTAACAATAAGGGCGTAATCGATCCAACGGGAAGCTTCCTCTACGTTATAGATGGTGGTGCGAGCAAGGTGACGGGCTTTACCATTAACCAGACAACTGGAGCCCTGACAGCGCTTGCGGCAGTCTCGGTGGGATCGGGATCGGCGGCTCCGGAAGATGTCTTGGTTGATCATACGGGCGCCTATCTCTACACAATCAATAACGGCGATGGAGACATCAGCGGCTTCACCATCACTCCCGGAACGGGAGTTCTGGTAGCCAATCCTCCAGCGGTGGGGGCTTCGCCCTACACGGTAGGAAGCTTGGGCGCGCCATTCTTCGGCACCATCGATCCAACCAACACGTACGTCTACGTGCCTGACGGAGGAACCAATGTGTACGGGTTCACCATCGGGAGCACCGGCATACTTACGGGCATCGCCACCTCACCATTCGCGAATGCGAGCGCAATCGGGCTAACCAACATCGTTGTCACACCCAACGACAAGTACATTTATGAGTTGGATTCCAGCAACGGCGAAGTTTTTTCCTTCAACGTTGGCACGGGTGGCGCCCTTGGGACGGCCATTGCTGCAACTACAGCGATATTTACCGGAAGTACGCCATACGGCATCGTCGTCGATCCGAGTTCGACGCTGGTGGCAGTTGATAACAATTTCTCCAACACCATTTCACTCTTCCAGATTGGCGCGACCGGCGCGCTGACGACCCTGACTTCCGCCAGCACCGATACCGGGCCACTCTTCGTTACGTTCGCTAACGCCGCGGGTGCCGCGAACGTGACGCCGGCAGAAGCCGTGACCGCCGACCCGACGACAGGAAAGGTATCCGCGTTCACCGTCGCCGCGGGCGTGCTCACAGCCGATCCGAAATCTCCCTACGCAGGCGTTGCCGGCAATTCACAGATTGGAACCAGTGTGATTGACGACCTCATCTTTACGGGAAGCGCTTCCGGCAAACAACTGGCCGGCTACAGCCTCACCCCTGCAAACTCACCAGCCATCGTTCCACTAGCGAATTCGCCCGTGACGTTGGCGGGCGCCGCAGGCCCCGTGATTGCGGATCCCAGCGGCCTATACGTATATGCCGCCGACACAACGAATAATGTGGTGTACAGCTACTGGTACAATTCCACAACGAATAGCCTGGTGTTGGTGTCAACGTCCTCTACGACACCGGCCATTACCGGCCTCCAGGGGCTGGCCGGCCACCCACAGGGCAGCATTATTTATGCCCTATCCTCCGCGGGAACCATCACGCCGATCATTCCGACTAGCGGCGCCCTTACCGCCGGAGCAGCGCCTGAGGCGTTTGCTGGAAACTGGACCGTTGGTGCCGTCGATGGCTCTGGCCAATACCTGTTCGCTGTCGATGGAACGGGAAAGAAGCTCGAATACTTTTCGATCATCCCGGTGGACACCACCGGACCGGACGGTGGGTTGGTTGCCGTCACGAGCGCCAGCATTCCCGCGGCAACTGCGCCATCCGGAGTTGTGGTCGATCCGACCGACCGCTTCGTGCTGGTCACCGACGCGACGGCAGACACAATCACGCCGTTCTACTTTAACGCAGCGACAGCAACACTTACGGCTGGAACGGCCGTCACCACGCCGTCCGGCGCAGGCCAAGTCACCATCGACCCAACGGGCTCGTACGTCTTCGTGGCGTTGGCAGGCGCGGCTGGCGGAACACCGCCAAGCGGCGTTGCGGTTTACACCGTGGCCGTTTCTAAGGGCGTAGTAACCCTGACCGCCGTGACTGGCTCACCGTTCACGACGGGAACCGGCGTAAGCGGCACGACCGGCGTTGGCATCATCAACAGCGTGAAGTAAACTCCAGCCGGGCCGCCTCTTTCAAGGCGGAACGGTAAACTCAAATCCCAAAGGGGATGGCTCTGGCCATCCCCTTTTTTTGTGGTGAACGTTTGGATCGTTTTCTTGGGCTGCCGGGACTCGACGGAAGAGTCAGTCCACTACTTGGAATCGAGGGACCGAATCCGCGCTGATCATTCGCCGTAAGGTACCCAGATATTTTTCACTTGATAGGAATGCTCGAGGTACCAGCGGCCTTCTGCTTGTTCCTGGCTGAAGAAATCCAACTCGCGGCCTTCATTGGTCCAGACCTGCTTCAGGTTTCCGGCGGAAAGAGCTTTGGCGGTGGCACACAACGCTGCGTCTCCATAGCACCAGATAGCGTCCAGATTATCGTGTTCCGCCATGACCTTCAGCAGTTCTCCGGCGCGCCCTGTAACCAGATTGACTGTGCCGGCGGGAAGATCGCTGGTCTCGAAAACCTGGTACAGATCGCCCGCAATCAAAGGATAGGATTCCGACGGAACAGCCACCACGGTGTTCCCCGCGCTGAGCAGAGGGAGGACCAGCGAGAAGAATCCCAGCAACGGCGCTTGGGAGGGGCAGATTACCCCCACAGTGCCCACAGGCTCGTTCATGGCGATGGCAACGTTGCGAAACGGGGGATTGTGCACCAAGCCCTCGTATTTGTCCGCCCAGGCGGCGTAGGCGAAGAGTCGTTCGATGCTGACGCGCACTTCATCCGTGGCCTGTTTTTTGCCAACGGCTGCGGCAAGGCGGGAGGCAGTTTCTTTTCCGCGCTGCGAGAGATTTTCGGCGAGGTAGTAGAGCACCTGGGCGCGATTATGTGCTGTGGTTTTTGCCCAGGTTTCCGCTTTGCGTGCCGCCTCCACGGCGTTGCGAATGTCTTTGCGATTACCGAGCGGCGATTCGCCGAGCAATTCGCCGTGGCTGCCGCGAATCTCCAGCGTGTAGCCCGAATCGGGCCGCGTTTGCTTGCCGCCAATGAAGAGCTTTACGGTGCGGTCGATCGCCGGATTGGCAACCTCGGGCTTGCCGTTTGTTGGCGAAGATTTCGCGCGAATTGGCGGCGCTTTGCGAAACCATTCCGGCTCGATGTATTCGAGGAGTCCTTCCTTGCCACCTTCGCGTCCGAAACCGCTTTCCCGGTAGCCGCCGAAGCCGCAAGCCGCGTCGAACAGATTCGTGCTGTTCACCCACACGACGCCGGCTTTGATCTGCGCCGCGACTTGCAGCGCCACATTGACGCTTTCGCTCCAGACACTCGCGGCCAGACCATAGACGGTGTTGTTGCCGAGCTCGACGGCTTCGCGCGGAGTGCGAAAGGTCATCGAGGCAAGCACAGGTCCGAAGATTTCCTGTTGCGCGACGATGGAGGTGGGATGGACGTTGCTGAGGAGAGTGGGCTTGTAGAACAAACCGCGCGAGGGCATGACCACTTCCGGTTGCCAGCAAGTGGCGCCTTCCGCCACACCTTGTTTCACCAGACGCTCGATGCGCTCCCATTGCACGCGGGCGACGATGGCGCCAATGTCAACGGCCTTGTCGAGCGGCGCGCCGACGCGCAGCGTGCTCATGCGCGCTTGCAGTTTTCGCGTGAGCTTTTCGGCGATGCTTTCCTGCATCAGCAGCCGCGAGCCCGCGCAGCAGACCTGGCCTTGGTTGAGCCAGATGCCGTCCACCAGGCCTTCCACGGCGCTATCGAGATCGGCGTCTTCAAAAATGATGAAGGGCGACTTGCCCCCGAGCTCGAGCGAGATGCGCTTGCGGGTATTGGCAGTGGCTTTGCGGATGGCGCGGCCCACTTCGGTGGAGCCGGTGAAGGCAATCTTGTCCACGTCAGGATGGTTGACCAGCGCTTCGCCCGTGCGGCCATCTCCGGTGACGATGTTTACGACGCCGGGTGGCAGGCCGACTTCCGTACAGATTTCCGCGAAGGCCAGCGCGGTTAGGGGAGTGTACTCGGCAGGTTTCAGCACAACCGTGTTTCCGGTGGCGAGCGCGGGAGCAATCTTCCACGCCAGCATCAAAAGCGGAAAATTCCAGGGGATGATCTGGCCGATAACACCACAGGGCCGATAGCCCGGGAATTCGCTTTGCCAGAGCTGCGCCCAACCTGCGTGGTAATAAAAATGGCGAGCAACAAGGGGGATATCAATGTCGCGGCTCTCGCGGATAGGTTTGCCATTATCGATGGTTTCGAGAACCGCGAGGCGCCGCGCGTGTTTTTGAACGTGGCGCGCCAATGCGTAAAGAAAGCGCGCCCGCTCATGGCCGGAAAGTTTTTGCCAGCCGGGCAAAGCCTTGCGCGCGGCCTTCACGGCAGCGGAGATGTCCGCGACGCTGCCCTGGGCTACATCGGCGAGTTTTTCGCCGGTCGAAGGGTCGCTGGTCTCGAAATAGGTTCCATCCGCGGGAGCTTTCCACGCGCCGCCGATGAAATGGCCGAAACGCCGGTTATGGCGATCGAGCCACTGCAGAGATTCCTTGGGATCCTCCGGCGCGGGGCCGTATTCCATCGTTTTATATTTTTCAATTACGCTCATTTTTGCGCCGTGCCCTCCGCGGCTGGTTTTTCATTGGAGCTTGTTGGCGCGGCTCAAGCCTTCTTTGCCATTCTCTCGCGCATCGTTTCCACACGCTTCCGTATGAATTTCAAGCGATCGCGGCCCCATTTCGTATTCGTGATCACTTTTTCCACATCCAGGAACAATTCTGGATCGCCAATCTTCTCCCGGAGTTCCGTAAGGAACGGGTGCACCTTCCCAAACACTAGAAACATTTCACCGCTGAAGGCCGGGCGGAGGAACAAATCCTCGTTCACCGCACCTTGTCGCACGAGGGCAGCGGCAATCCCCCAATAGCCTCCCACTTGCCGCAGCCAATTGTTTTCCTGCGTACCCATGGCCATGGCCACCTTCATGAAATCATCCGCGCTGGCCGGCCAGAATTGCCCCACCCACCAGTCGCGCGCCTTGCGCAGCTCGGGTTCGCGGCGAAGGTCGTACAGTTGAAGAATCACCTGGGCATCGGCAGAACTCGGCTTTTTTGACATTGTTTCTCCATTCTTTTGTGAAAGTGTTTTGTTGTAAGTTCGCTTCCGGTCAGGCCAGGGGATGGCGGTACTCCGCCGAGTATCTCCCCGTGGCGTGAAATTCCAATTGCCGCTCGATATCGCCAAGCATACCGCTGGCGCCAATACGGAAAAGGTGCGGCTCGAGCCAGGAGTTGCCCAGCTCTTCTTTCATCAGAGAGAGCCACTCGACGGATTGTTTGGCGGTGCGAATTCCGCCCGCCGGCTTAAAGCCTACCGCCATGCCTGTTTCTTGCGCGTACTCGCGAATCGCCCTGGTCATCACCAAGCCCACGGGCAGCGTGGCGTTGACGGTTTCCTTTCCCGTGGAGGTTTTGATGAAGTCCGCGCCGGCCATCATCGCCACCAAGCTGGCGCGGGCGACGTTGCGCAGAGTCAGCAAATCACCCGTTCCCAGAATGACTTTCATGTGCGCGGGGCCGCAGGCATCCTTGAAAGCGAGGATTTCGTCGTACAGCCGTTGCCACTGCGCGCCGAAGACGTGGGCACGCGTGATGACGACGTCAATCTCCTGCGCGCCCGCTTCCACCGAGCGGCGAATTTCCGCGATGCGCTCTTCGAGAGGATTCAAACCTGTGGGAAAGCCGGTGGAAACAGCAGCCACGGGGATCTTCGTGCCTTCCAGAGCCTGACGCGCTGCTTCTACAAACACGTGATACACACAAACTGCGCCTACATGAATTCCCAATTCCGCGATTCCCAGCTTTTCGACAATTTCCTGGCGGATGGGTTGGCGCGCCTTGGCGCAGAGGCGGCGGACGCGCTCGTCGGTGTCGTCGCCGCTCAGGGTGGTAAGGTCCATGCAGGAAATAGCGCGGAGCATCCAGGCGATCTGCCAGTCCTTTTTCACGGTACGGCGAGTTACCAGAGTGGCGGCGCGGCGCTCAACGGCGCTGGTGTTCACGCGAACTTGCTCCAACCAGTCGAGGTTCAGGGAAGTTCCGCGATTCGCGGCAAGCGCTTGCCCGTTCAGAGTGGCGATCGCATGTTGCGTAGGGCTTGTATCCAGCGGGTTCCCTCGCCGGTCGCGGATTTCCAGCCGCATGGCCTTTTCTTCGTTCATTCTTGCACTCCTGCCAAGATGTAGGCGAATTTTACACCATCTGAGCCGGGATGAAGTGGGTCGGCGGCGCGCGGTGAGATGCACCACCTGGCCGCGCTAATTCCCTGTCGGGTTTTTGGCACCCGGCGTGGGGCGAGAGAGCAACTCGACGTACTCCTTGTAGAATTTCTGTTTGTCCAGGTCATCTTGAACTTCCACGAGGGCCTCGCCCATTCCCGGTTGAAGTCCCGGTGGCCACACCAGCGTGTTTCCGTAACCGGCGCCGTGATCCACGTCCACATCCACGTAAAGTTTTTTCCATTTCGTGATGATGGAAGGATCGAGCCAGGCGACCGCCGCCAGTTCATCCCATAAATAATTGGCTTCGGCATATTTCGCGACGTATTGCGCGGCGGGCGTGGGACTCTGGCGGACACGCTCGATCAGGTCTTTTTCCATGCGCGTCTTCACGGAAATGTCCACGGTGGTCAGGGCGATGCGCGGCCAATGCGCATGAAGGACGGCGTGAGACGCTTCGGGATCCATCCAAAAGTTGAATTCGCGGGTCGGCGTGAGCGAAAACTCCGGGTCGTCGGTTTGCGGATTGATGCTGCCTGCCATGAGAATGAGCTCTTTGCTGAGTTCGGGGAATTGCGGGTCGAGCGCAATGGCCATCGCCAAATCGGTCATAGGGCCTGCCGCGTAAATCGTAACTTCGTGAGGATATTGCCGGACGATGCGCACCAGAAAATGGGCGGCATCTTCTTTAACGGCTTGCAGTGAGGGCTTTCCTTCGGGCATCGGCGGGATGTCATAAGGACCGTGCACCGGGTGACCCTTGGCGAAATTCCAGGCACCTTGATAGACCAGTTTGCCGTGCAGGGTTTCCCATTTAGCGATGTACTCCTTGCTGCTGACCAGCGGGAAAGCGGCGCCCGGCACAACGGGGATGTCCGTGCGGCCGATGATTTCCATCAGGCGAAGAGTGTGGAGCACTTCTTCATCGCGCCACGCATCGCCTGTGAGTACGGTGATGCCCAGCACGTCGGTATCGGGTGAATTGATCAGGGAGAGAATGGCCTGCATGTCCGTGCCACCGGGACCGGCGGCGTCCTGATCGATAATCACTTTGCGTTTTCCCTGCGCCGGTATCGCCGCCGCACAGGCCGCGGAGAGAATTGCCAGCGCGCAGAAACGAAAGATTGCCTTCATGAGCGTCTTCCTCTCAGGGGAACAAAACAAATCACTAAGCAACTTTAATACATAATGGTTTTCGTCAGGTGATGCGGCCAAGCGGTGGTGTGGAAATGCGTCCAGAAGCGCGCATCAATCTGGGGAATGATCACATGCTGGCCGGCGGAGCGCCTGTTGTTGACCTCCTCGCAAAGAAGGGCCGTGGCGTACAGGCAGTGCGCGCGGATTTCGACCTCCCAACGGGAATCGCGCGGGATGAGTTGATGCGAATTGATGGCCTGTTCGAGTTGCGGGGAATAGCTGGTGATGCCGTGAAGGCGGAGGGCCACGGGAACAATGTAATCGGCCAGCGCGGTCATCTTTTCCGGATCATCGAGGCGGAACCTGCCGGAAGCATGCAGGGTAGCATAAAGCATCCAGATGCCAAGTTGCGCGAGCTTGTAGAACTTGATTTCGCGGCCATCGAGCAGGCTGACATCGTTGAAGCGGGGAAATTCCCGGACGAGGCGTTCGATTAAACCATTTCCGTTGTCATAAAGGCGCGGGGAGCAGGACTGCACGAAATTGTGGAAGCGGCCGGCGTATTTTTCGCTGAGCACTTTGCCGACCTGATACAAGACGGCGAGTTTCTCGTCGAGCATGGGCATTTCGATATTGCCGGAGAAGATTCTGGCGAGTTCCGCGCGAGTGATCCTGGCGAGGAAGTTTCCGTCGAGGACGGGAATGCCTTCATCCATGGCGCGCTTGAGGCAGGCAAACTCGGCCTCCGAATCGGACCAGCGTTTGCCCAGGTAGTCCATCTGAAATTTTTCATGGGTCGAAAAATCAGTGAAGGCGGTATCAACGGAATTTGCCACCATTACAAAATCGATGGCTTCCTTGGCGTCGCCTTGGCCCACGCCGAACGGCAGCGCGAAATTGGGCATGGGCAGTTCTTCATAGGCCATCCAGGAAGCTACCTCGACGATTTTCTCGCAATGGGTGAAGACGTCGCGCGAGGATTCGATGGCGTAGGGCAGACTTTCCAGTACGGGACTTCCAATGGGTTTTGGCCAGCGGCGCATGCGGTGCTCAGAAGAAGGCCGCCCCGAGGCGATCAGGGCGGCCGGAAAGAGTTGAAAACTACGGCCTGAGAATTGTCTCCAGCCGCACCGAGAGCTAAAAGTTCAGTTTCAGCCCGAACTGCAGGACGCGCGGGTTGTTGACGGTGGATGAAATCGCACCAAAGCCGCTACCGGAAGCGATGTCCGCATAACCCGATCCCGGGACGGGGAGAGCAAATTGCGGATGGTTGAACAGGTTGAAAAACTCCGCGCGGAAGCTCAAACCGACGTGCTCCCAGGGAAGAGAGAACTGCTTGATGGCAGAGAAGTCGGAATTGACGAAGCCCGGGCCGGAAACCGGAGTGCGTGAAGCGTTACCGAGTTCGCCGAAGGCTGGGAAGGCGAAGGCACAGGGATTGAACCAGTTCGCGGTGGTATGAATTTGTGTGGGGGCGGTGCAACCTGAATTGGCAGCCACGGGTCCGGCTTTGTTGGGATCGCCAACCAGGTCCGGACGGATGAAGCTGTTGCCGTTGTTTTGGAAGTTCACGCCGGAACCATAGGTGGTACCGTTCACGCTGTTGACGACGAAGACAGGAAACCCCGAGGTAATTTTCTGGATGAGGGTGAGCTGCCAGCCTCCGAGCACGGCGTTTACGGGTCCATTCCAGTCGTGGCCAAACTGCTTGCCCTTACCAAAAGGCAAGTCGTAGATGATGCTGGCGGTGAAGTTGTTGTTAAGGTTGATCTGAGAGAGCGCCCAATCGAGCTTGGACCAACCGGGCAGCGGATAGTACGTGGCACCGATGGAACTCCCCAAGCCATCCGTGAGGCCGTTATCGTAGGTGCGCGCGTAGGTGTAGCTGATCAGGGCATAGATGCCGTAGCGGGAGCCCTTCGTCTCCGCCTTAATTTGCAGGCCGTTGTAATGGGAGACGCCCTGGTCCGTGGCATTGGCAATCGTGGAATACGGGAAAGCCGCATACTGCGCGGGCAAGCCGATGAACGATCCACCGGGTCCGCAGCCGAGCGTGTACCCGGAAACGGATCCGCAAGCCAGTGGAGTGGTAACGTTCAGGTTATTCCCATAAATCAGGAGGTGGTCGCTGCGCGAACCAGCATAACCAGCGGTGAGGACGATCTGGCCTGGCAACTGGCGCTCAACGTTTATGTTGAACTGCTGGACGGTGCCGAGCTTGAAATTGTTGTTCTGGGCGATGATCGTGCCGGTGAAATCCGCGGGATTGGGCGCTGTCGTAAATGTCTCGAAGCCATCGGAAAGGCTGATCGCCCCAGGTTGCAAGTTGTAGGGCGACTGAGCGCACAGGGCCGATGCAAATGTGCATGCCCCTCCGAAAGCGAACGCATCAGATTCCGCGTAGGAAGGCGGGTTCTGCCACAAGCCTTGCGAGCCCATGTTCCAGGACGAATCATGGAAGATGGCGTAACCGCCGCGAATCGCAGTGTTGTCTTTACCAAACGGCTTCCACGCCAGTCCAATGCGGGGTTCGAGAGCCGATTTGTCGAATTGAATGCCGGCCCACTTGTTGGCGCCATTGCCAGCAATCTGGAAGATCCCCGTGGCGGGATTAAAATCGGACATGCGGTTGTCCACTTCAGAGGTAGGAGTGGTCAAATTCCAGGCGAAGCCCAGGTTTAGAGTGAGGTTCCGGGTGATGCGCCAATCGTCTTGAACGAATGGGCGGAACATCTTCCAGCGGCGGCCCGTGGTGGTCCCGTTGAAGGTTTGATCGTGGATGGCAAGACTCGGAAGGCCGAGCAGGAAGTCCGCCACGGCGTCATTGGTCCAGAGGCCGCTGATGATCCAGTAGCCATCCTGGAAGCCTTCGGTTTGCACGTTTAGCTGGTTGGCGCGGACACCCATGCCCACCTTAATGTCGTGCTTGCCACGAATGAGGTCCAGGGTGTCGCTGATGGAGAAGACGTCGGTGCCGCCGATGAAGGGAGCAAAGCCGCGGTCGCCAAGGGACCAATAACCCCCGTCGAACTGGGTGGAAGTCAAACCGCAACTGATGGAGGGTGCAACGCATTTGTTGCTGGTGTCGCAGTTGAGATTCGCGCCGGGAATTTGGAGTATTTGGGAAGCGCAACTCCCGGTGCCCTGCGAAGTAATGTAATCGAAGATGCGGTTGTAGCCGCCGCTGACCTGGTTGACGGTGGTCGGCGAAAAGATGTGCGTCTCCGAGAGGGCGATGTTCCTGCCGTGGTTGATGATTCCCTGGGTACTTCCGAAGGGATTGGCCTCTGCGAAACTAGGCGGGTTGGCGCCACCGGGAACATCGGAAAAGGCCTGATCGTAGCTAAAGCGGGCAAACACAGTGTCAGAGAGGGAAAAATTGTGATCCAAACGGATGTCGAATTTGGTTTCGTTTAAGGCGCGGATCGGCTCATTCACGAAGTTGTAGGAATTGTTGCCGGTTACGTTTGGAGCCGGAAATAGCCCGAGCATTTTGATTGCAATCGGGTTGAACAAACCGTTCGGGAGCTGGTTTCCCGGAATGCCGGGGCCGGGGATCTTGTTGCAGGGAGTTCCGGCAGCCTGGCTGCCGTTCGCGTTCACCGGCAAAGGATTTCCGCTGCCATCGCACTGAAAGTAGATGCTGGGTGCCCCCGGCACATTGGGAATGTTTGGATTAACGAGGGCCTTGAGACCGGTAACGGGGTCAGCGACAGAGGTGCCGACGGGCCGCACATTGCCCAGAGCGTCATCGGTGAAGTCGCCGTTCATCATGGCGGCACTGGGAACCAAACCGGTAAAGGTGACACCTTTGCGCTGGTACTTCTGTTCGCCGTCGACGAAGAAGAAGGTCTTGTTCTTGCGGATGGGCCCGCCGACGGCACCGCCAAACTGATTGAGGTTGAACTTTTCCGGCAAGATGGCGAAGTAGCTCTTGGCGTCCAGCGAGGTATTGCGCAGAAATTCAAACAGCGAGCCGTGAAGATCGTTGGCGCCCGCCTTCGTGGTAACCAAAACCGTGGGGCCCCCGCGGGTTCCATATTCGGCGGAGTAGTTGTAGGTGAGAACCTTGAACTCCTGGATGGAATCGATGGAGGAGAGAATGGCGATGCCGCCGGCGGTCAATTCGTTGTTGTCGTTGCCATCGAGGAGCCAATCCGTACTGTTGGGGCGGGAACCGCCGACGGACAGAGAGAAGGAGCCGCGAGCGGAAACTTCGCTGCTGGGAGCGCCGTTGAAGAAGCTAAGGCCGTTGGTTTCCTGGGTGGTGCCGGGAGCAAGAGTGGCGAGTTGCACGAAATCGCGGCCATTGAGGGGAAGCTGAGTCACCTGCTCGGAGGTGATCACTTGGCCAAGAGAGGGATTGGCGGTTTCGACAGCGACGGCAGAGGCGGACACTTCTACTTTGGAGGAGACCGTGGAGGGGGCGAGAGTGAAATCGACTTCACGGGCCTCGTCCACCTGCAACCGCAGATCCTTTGTCTCAGCGGGACGGAAGCCCTGGAATTCCACTCGGACTGTGTAGAAACCTACCGGAAGCAAAGGGAAAAGATAATGGCCGGAATCATCGGTTTTCGTCTGGCGGGAAACACCGGTGCCTTGCGAAGTAGCCGTGACCGTGGCGCCAGAAATGGCGGCGCCGGAAGTGTCCAGGACAGCACCCGAAAAACTGGCCGTCGCCTGACCATGAGATGCGGGAGAGAGACAAAGAACCGCGAGACAAGCGACCAGCGAGAAGAACAATCTACCCCTCATAATTAAAACTCCTTTCGATAACCCCGATTACCCCAAACAGCGACACTTCAGATTGGACTACTTTCCCTTGATGCGGGATACAAACAAATTCAGAAATTTATCGGCATTTACGCCAGTGCAGACTTGGACGTTCGGCGTAACGGAATCCAAGCCTTCGATCACGTAGCGGTCGCCGTCGGGAAAGTGATGCAGCACATTCCTCTCGATTGCTCCACGGCGGTTGGCGACTGTTTCCCCGCGCGTGTAGGTTCCCACCGTTTCCACATCCACGTGCATGGGCTGCGTCTTGACGATTGTGGCGTCAATGGCCGCGCCGACCGCCAGCGGATCATACATCGGCGTGCCCGAATCGCCGAATTTCTCGCCCAGTTCGATCAAGAACTTCGCCACACCGTAGACAAAATCGTTCACGGGACCGTGCGTCTTTCCCAGTTCCTCCAGATGCTTCCGCGAAAGCAGCGTCTTATCGCCGACATCGAGCCCCACCATCGTGAGCGGCCAGCCAGCTTGAAAGACGATCTGGGCTGCTTCCGGGTCGTTGTAAATATTGGCTTCCGCAGCCGCGTTCACATTGCCACCGGAAATTGAACCGCCCATAAGGATGACTTCCTTAACCAGCGGAACGATGGAAGGATCCTTCTGCAAAGCCAGCGCGATGTTGGTGAGCGGCCCCACAGGGACGAGAGTAAACTCGTGGGGAGAGGCATGCACAAGTTCGATGATGAGATCCGGGCCCCAGCGCGGATCCATCTTGCATTTGCCCGGGGGCAGCTCGATGTTTGCCAGTCCATTCTTGCCGTGCCAGAACTCCGCCGTGATCAACTTCTGAAACAGGGGATGCTGCGCCCCGGCCGCGACCGGGATGTCGCAACGGTTTGCCAACGATATCATTCGCAGGGCATTTTCCAGACCCTGAGCCGCGGTGACATTTCCAGGCACCACGGTAATCGCGCGAACATCCAATTCCGGCGAATTCAGGGCGAGCATGATGGCCATGGCATCGTCGGTGCCCGGATCGGTATCGATGATCACTTTGCGGGAAGCGGCTGCAGCGCTGCCAGCGAGGCAGAGATACAAAACAAGAGCACAGAGGGTGCCGAGAAACAGGGCGCGAAGTGAGATGAGGAAGCTATTAGCTGAGCGCTGCACGATAGACCGTGAGATACACGGGCCGACCCCGAAAAAAGAAGTACCGTCCTCCGCTTCGGGAATTGGAGGATTTTGCGACGGAAAGCCTCTCAGAAATTCACCCCACGTTAAAAGTGAACACAGGTTAGTGTTCTGCTCAGGAAAGTGTCAAGTTAAAAGTACCGATGCAACCTGTGGAAGAAATTGCTAGGCAGACCCAGAAATAGAGCGGCTATGAAAAACGGGAGGTTGCCGGAAGACGCCAGGCGTGCGGGTAATTAGGAAACCATTATGGTTTCCCAGAACGGCGTGCCCACTCTGCATCGAATTCCGCGCGCGAGTGGAATGAAGATTGCGTGCCGATGCGCGTGGTGGAAAGAGCGGCATAGAGGCTGGCCCGGGTGAGTGCATCTTTTTCGGGAAGCCCTTCGGCAAGAAACGTGGCAAAGCTGCCAATGAAGGCGTCGCCCGCGCCGGTGGTGTCCGTAGGGGTCACAGCAAATGGCGGCAGAAGCTCGTATCCATCTGAAGTGGCCAGGAGTGATCCGCGCTCGCCGAGGGTAATGATCACGCGACGGAATCCTTGTTGAAGGAGGGCGGCGGCACACTTTTTTGCTTCCTCGGTGGAATGCACTGGCAAACCGGAGATCAACTCGGCTTCGGTCTCATTGGGTACGAAATAGTCCGCGGCACAGAAGCTGTTGGGGGGGATGGGCTGTGCAGGGGCGGGATTAACGATGCAACGAATGCCGTGCTTGCGAGCAAATTGGACGGTGTAAGCGACAGTGTCCAGTGGGATTTCAAACTGCAACACAATCGTGTCCACGCTGCGCAGCGCTGAAGAAGCCGCATCCACGTCGGCCGGTTTGAGAGTATCATTCGCGCCCTTCACGACGATAATGCGATTCTGGCCGTTGGGTTCGACGAAAATGGGGGCCACGCCGCTGGAAACTCCGTCAACAATGCGCACGTGAGACGCGTCAATGCCGATTTTGGTGAAATTGTCCACGGTGGCCTGGCCGAACAGGTCGTTGCCAAGATTCGCGATCATGAGCACGTCGGCGCCACAAAAGCGCGCCGCCACTGCCTGGTTCGCGCCTTTCCCGCCAAAACCCAGATGGAAGCTTTTGCCGAAGAGAGTTTCGCCAGGACGCGGGAAGGTATCACTGAAGGTGGTTAAATCAACATTGGCACTGCCGACGACGGCTATCTTGGACTTTCGCGACATTCATTCTCCCGATGGAGCGTTACGCCGAAAAATATACCAGCGGGCGGAATTGAGCAAGTGCGGGGCGCACAGGGAGAGACGAAGAGTGAAGGAAAGGGCGATGGTGTGCCGGTGCGTTGACGGCTATTTCCGCGGATGTTAGGCTCGCACTTCCTTTACAAGAGCATGCGCGCCGTCGACCTTATACGAAAAAAGCGTGATTCCGGGGAGCATACCCCCGAGGAAATCGCGTTCCTCGTTTCGAGC
>Ga0209517_10004168_pt1 | contig 19180 bp, 20 predicted proteins | sample PeaSoiMetSII2010_FD_187695 | JGI IMG/M metagenome (GOLD analysis project Ga0209517, IMG submission 187695) | Peat soil microbial communities from Weissenstadt, Germany - SII-2010 (SPAdes) (version 2) | ecosystem: Environmental > Terrestrial > Soil > Wetlands > Peat | place: Germany...
CCAAAAAAGGGCTGGCTCAGCAGCAGCGCGGAGCCGAGGAAGTCGCCCGGCGCAATGTGACCCGGCTTTTGGGGTCCCCACTGCCTGATTCGGCCTGGCAGAGCCTGAGGCGGCTCTCACCCACATGGGCGTCGCTTTCTGCCCAGCAGGCGCGAGAGGCTTTTGCCCTGTACGGGGCTATAAGCAAGGCATTTGCTTCCCGGTACCGGAACTACGCCTCGACACGACACGTGCTTCGGCGCTACGGTGTGAGAATGGCGCGTCGCGCTTTGGCGCAGGCGCGGCGCAATCCGCAATTGGATAGGCGGTGCCGAGCTGTCATGCTCAGCGCCACCGCGAGTCTTCTTGCCAATGCCTGCGTGAGCTTTGCTTAGCTATCGAGAAGGATGAAGATTTTGCTCATAACGCCGGAATATCCGCCTGACTTCGGCGGAGGCATCGGCGCCTTCTATCGCACGCTGGTCCCGGCGCTGCAGAAGCTGGGCGAGAAGGTCAGCGTTCTGAAGGGCTCAGCGTTCTTCCACGGCGGGGATACTTACGAGCACGACGGCGTCAGCGTACGCACGTTGGAAACGGCGCGGTATCAGCGATGGCTGGAGGAGTTCGTGCACTTCGCAATGTTTCCTGAACTGCGCCGCCACTTGGCTGCTGCCTTTGCCCTGCACGAGCAGGCGGGCGAAGGCGAAGGATTCGACGCCGTCGAAGTCACAGACTGGGGACTGCTGTTCCTGCCCTGGGTAATTCAATCGAAAGCCAAGGTGCTCGTGCAATTGCATGGCAGCACCGGCCAAATCGCCCGGCACGAGCCGGCGGACGGTCGTGCAGCAGAGGGCCTTTTTGCCTCCTTGCTGGAGAGAGCGGCCCTTGCTGCGGCACTGTGTTTATGCACCCACAGTCATGCCAATGCCTGCTGGTGGCAGAAAGTTCTACATCGTCCCGTGGATTATCTGCCGCCGCCTTTGGAATTGAAGCCTGCGGAGTTCGATAGAGTTCGTGGCGATAAATGGCTCTCCGTGGGGCGAATTCAACATTGGAAAGGTCCGCAAGTGGCATGTGCTGCCTGGCAATTGCTTGGCGAATCCGCTCCTCGATTGGAATGGATCGGACGCGACACCAGGCAACCAGCGATTGGCGACTCGATGGATATTTCCTTGCGAAAGCAATTTCCAGGTACATGGGGGGCAGGCATTCAGCCGATCGGCCAAATTTCTCCGGAGGAAGTTCATCGGAGGATAAGGACGGCGAAGGCGGTGCTTGTGCCGTCCACATGGGATGTTTTCAATCTGGTGGCCGCCGAAGCCATGGCTCTGGGGAGAGTGGTGGTTTTATCCGATGCGGCGGGCGCGGTTGATCTCATACAGCACGGTGTGAATGGTTTTGTATTTCCTAACGGTGACGCGGCAGCGCTGGCCGAATTGGTCCGGCAAGTGGAAAACTTGACGGATGAAGAACGGGGGACTATAGGGCAAAACGCGGCCGCCACGGTTCGTGAGCGATTGGATCCGGAACGCATCGCGGCGGCAAAGTTAAACCTTTACGACAGTCCGCCGGAATCGGAGGCGATGCAGGTTTCCTGGCTTCGCGAATGCCTTCTGCCAGAAACGGGGAAAAACCCGTTGACGTTTCTCGGCGCCCTGCCGCTAAAAGATCTGACTTTCTACATCTTGCGACGGGGGGTTGCAAAATTGTTGCGGGGGCAGAATTGATGAGCCTTTCCGACCGCGGAAGTCCATTATTTAATGCCGCCGAACATTGCGCCAAGAGTTGTGATTGGTAAGCAGATTCCGAGCCGCGACATTGGCTGGACCTTTCTGACCGACCAGCGGTATATTGCACTGTGCAGAGAGAAAACAATATGGCCCAAGACATCGTACGGATGGCGATCGCGCGTCTTTGCGAACCATTGAAGCGGCGCTACCCGTTCGGAGGCAATGCCTTTTCCAAGATCTACACCAAGCGCCAATGGGCGACCGACGGGACCGTTTCTGGGCACGGCAGCACACTGAATGAAACAGCAGCGTTGCGACGTGAATTGCCCAAATTGTTATCCGATCTGAAGATTGTTTCGCTGCTTGATATTCCCTGCGGCGACTGCAATTGGATGCAGCATATACCTGTTGAAAATTACATCGGCATGGATGTGGTGCCAGACTTGATCCGCGGTAACGCAAAACGTTATCCGCAGCGCAGCTTCGCGGTTGCTGACATCGTTCATGATGCGCTGCCTAAATGTGACATGATTCTATGTCGAGATTGTCTGGTGCATTTGCCGCTGGCAGATGCTATGGAAGCCATCAAGCGGAGTATAGAATCCGGGTCGACTTATTTCGCCGCAACCACCTATCCAAACCAGACGGATAATGTTGACAAAGCGGAATACAGTCTGTCCCGAAAGTCAACCTTTCGACCCGGTGATTGGCGGCGCCTTAATTTACAGCTGCCGCCTTTCATTTTTCCTGAGCCCGTCGCCATGCTGGACGAATGTGGGACGGCCATGGATACGGGCAAGTACCTTGGGGTATGGCGCATCGACTCACTCGGATTGGAACCGAAGCAGGCGGCGACTGGCGCCGAGCAGAGCATATGTCGGTGATGTATCAATTTATGATGGGGGGACGTAAAGACAAGCAACAGTCGCCGGTCTATGACTTCGAAGTCGAAACACTGGCTCTAAGAGATTCTTTCGCAGAAATATGAGCCAACCCACGCTTGCTCTCTGCATTCCCGCATACAACGCCGCGGCATTCTTGCCCCGGTTGCTCGGTTCCGCGGCGAAGCAGACCGTGCCATTTGATGAAGTGATCGTGTGCGATGACGCGAGTACGGATGATACCGCCGCTGTGGCCAGGGCCCATGCAGTCAAAGTCATAACGAACCCAGTCAACCTGGGTTGCTCCGCCTCGAAAAATCAGGCGCTGGCGGCGGCCTCGGCGGATTGGGTCCATTTTCATGATGCAGATGACGAACTGCTCCCTAATTTCACTGCGCTCGCACGTCGGTGGATGACTCGCCGTGAGCCGCCGGATGTTGTGCTATTTAATTATGAGTATCGGGACGATGCCAGCGGAGCGCTTCTTGGCCGTTCCAACTTCGATGGCGCTGCCCTGGTTCATGATCCAGTCCGCTATGCCATATTGAACCAAATCAATCCATTCTGTGGGCTCTACCGACGAGATAAGTTACTGCACATCGGCGGTTACGATACAGAGAGGGAGATTCTTTATAACGAAGATGTTGCCTTCCATTGCAAGCTGGCCCTGGCGGGTTTCAGTTTCGGCGTCGAGAAGGAAATTTCAATTATCAACTATCGTGTGGGCAATTCGATGTCCGGCGCGAACCAGCTCAAGTGCCTCAAAGCTCATCATGCGGTGATGCGCAAACTGGCGGCCTCGGCCGGGGAGCGCTATGGCGCAGAGATCTCTTCCCGCTTGTGGGAGGCCGCGGCAGGACTGGCATCATATTTGGCCTGGTCAGATGTGGACGGCGCTATCGCTGACGCGCTGAAGCTTAAGCCTGGTATTCCGCCAAACCAGTCAAGAGAGTTTGCTGCGCTCTGCCGTTTGGCCGGGCCGCGCGCTGCGTTCCGAGTGAGGGAGTACGCAATTCGGATATTCAAGCCGCACCTGCGTGCCACTAACGGCCAGCAGGTTGCGTTGTCTGGCAATTAGGACAGAATTTTCGCAATGTCGCGTTCCTTAGTGTCCATTCTCATTCCCTGTCACAATGCCGCGCCGTACGTCGCCGCCGCGCTCGACTCCGCGCTCGCTCAGACGTGGCCGGAGAAAGAAATCATTGCGGTCAATGACGGTTCAACCGACGGCAGCGGCGAAATTTTGGAATCCTACCGAAGCCGTGGAGTTAAGGTCATTCATCAAGAAAACAAAGGCCAGTGCGCCGCCAATAATCGGGCATTCAAGGAATGCTCGGGCGATTACATCAAGTTCTTTGATGCTGACGATTTGCTGGCCCCGCGCACCGTCGAACTGCAGATGGAGCGAGTAAGCGGAGGCACAACGGCGGTCGCTTCGTCCGAGTGGGGACGGTTTTACCGCGATGACCTTTCTACGTTCAAGCTCGAGCTGCAGCCGGTTTGGAAGGACATGGATCCGATCGAGTGGCTGGTTGAATCCTGGCTTGCAGGGGGCGTGATGATGCAAAGCGCGTTGTGGCTTGTTCCTCGCGTCCTGCTGGAAAAGTGCGGGCTGTGGAATGAAGATCTTTCTCTCATCAATGACTTCGAATTTTTTGCCCGCGTGCTTAGCCATGCTTCCGAAGTGCGCTTTGCTCGGGGCGCGCGCTTGTATTATCGTTCCGGCATGAGTGGCAGCTTGAGCGGGCACAAGAGCGCCAAGGCCGTTCAATCGGCTTTTGATTCTCTCATGCTTGGGACTCAACATTTGCTGGCCCGGCGCAATGACTCACGCGCACGCCGCGCCTGTGCAACGGTTCTGCAAAATTTCGTCTTTGATTATTATCCGGAGCACGCGGAGCTCTGTCGTCTGATGGCCACGCGGGTAAACGAGTTGGGCGGTTCGGACCAGCCGCCCAACGGTACGCCGGGTTTTCATGCACTTCGCCGTGTGGTTGGATGGAAAGTGGCGCGGCGAATCGAAAAATTCGCGGTGCGTCATGGATTCAATCGCGCCGCAATCAAGCGGGTCTTTGGTCTGTGGCTTAGGAAATTCGCCTAGCATGCGCATCGCTATCACCGTTGACCCAGAGATCCCCGTCCCGCCCAAGCTCTATGGTGGAATCGAGCGGATTGTGGACATGCTTGTGCGCGGCCTTCTGGAGCGGGGGCATGACGTCACGCTGTTCGCGAATCCGGAGTCACAAATCTCCTGCCACCTGTTGCCTTACCCACGATTGCGGAGTCAAAGCAAGATCGACACCTTGGCCAACATGTTGCACGTTTCGAAGGCGATCAACCGCGGCCACTTCGACCTGGTGCATAGCTTTGCGCGCCTGGCTTACTTGACGCCGCTGCTGCTCCGGCGCATCCCCAAAATCATGAGCTACCAGCGCGAGGTCTCGCCCCGCAGCGTGCGACTCGGGAAATTGCTGTCGGGCGGGACGTTGAGTTTTACGGGTTGCAGCGCGCACTTGATACGCCGATGGCAGTCCAACGGTCGTTTCCACGTCGTTTATAACGGCGTGCCGCTTGAGAGCTATTGCGCCACCGAGCGGGTTAGTGGCGACGCGCCGCTAACCTACCTGGGACGCGTCGAGGAGATCAAAGGGGTCCACCTCGCGATCGAGGTAGCCATGAGAAGCAGCCGGCGCCTGGTCATTGCCGGGAATATTCCCGAGGCGGAGCATCATCGGCGTTATTTTGCAGAACAGATCCAACCTCATGTCGATGGCAAGACTGTGGAGTATGTTGGCGCAGTGGATGATGCCGCCAAAAACCAACTGCTGGGAAGATCCGCTGCTTTGCTGATGCCGCTCTTGTGGGAGGAGCCGTTTGGCATTGTGATGGCGGAAGCGCTGGCCTGCGGAACTCCCGTGATCGGCTTGCGGCGCGGATCCTTGCCCGAAATCGTCCAGCACGGCGTTAACGGGTTCGTCTGTGACTCCGTCGATCAAATGGTATCGGTAGTGGGCCGTATCGCGGAAATCGATCGCCGCGATTGCCGGCGCATTGCCGAAGAGAAATTCAGCGATCGCGTGATTGTGGGAGCCTACGAGCGGTTGTATCGGCGGCTTGTGTCCGCCGGTTCGGAGGTGGGCCATGCTTGCTCGTGAGCACCATAGAACTCGCGTGAAATTTCGCCTGCTGTCGTAAATCCTATGGCCAGAATCTGTCTTCTCGCTCCCGGCCAGCCGTCAGTTGCCCCCCGCTTGCTCAAAGAGGCGGATGCGCTGCACGAAGCCGGGCACGAGGTGCAGGTGCTCTGCTCGCATATGAGTCCTTGGGCGGATGCGGCCGACAAGGAACTGCTGCAGACACGGCCTTGGAAGTGCACCTACGTGGGCGGCGACTTCAACGGCAGGAGCGTGGAATATTGGCGTACCCGCCTGCGCAACGGATTGGCTCGCCGCATGCCGCTGGCGTGGCCCCTGAGCAAACGGCTGCGGCGCTACGCCGTTTGTCGCGTGTTGCCTGAGTTGGCCGCCGCGGCCATGCGCGCCAAGGCGGACCTCTACATTGCGCATTACACCGGGGCGCTCGTCGCCGCGGCGGATGCTGCCCGTTCCAACCGCGCCTTGTTCGGGTTCGACGCCGAAGACTTCGAGGCCGGCTCCTACCCGCTTGCTGCCGGGCCGAGTCCCATGGACCGGTTGGTCGAGCGCTTCGAGCGCCAGTACTTGCCGCGCTCTGCTTATATGACCGCGGCATCCCCTGGCATTGCCGAGGCGTACAACGCCAAATACGGCATCCCGCGGCCGACCACCATCCTGAACGTGTTTCCGCTGGCGGAGCGTCCTCGCGAGTTGCGAGCCATGTCACTGGATGCCCCGCTGCGGCTATATTGGTTTTCGCAGACTATCGGACTCGGCCGCGGGCTGGAAAATGTCATGCAAGCGCTGGGCCAGCTCAAGGGGTGCAACATCGAATTGCACCTGCGCGGCACGTGGGCTCCTGGACACGACACGCTCCTGTTCGAATTGGCAGCATCTTCCGGCGTTCGCCCCCAGCAGGTCGTGGTGCATGAGCCCGACCTTCCCGATCAGATGGCCCGCATGGCCGCCGAATGCGACGTTGGGCTTGCCGTTGAGCAGCCGGTCAGCCAAAACCGTCAGATCTGCCTCACGAACAAGATCTTCACCTACCTTCTTGCCGGCAACGCGATAATTGCAACTGCGACCAGAGGTCAGCAGCCGATCATGGAAACCATCGGCGATGCGGGCTTCTCTTATGAGCCCGGCGACATAAACGCGCTTGCGCGTGGTTTGCGCCTCTGGTATGAGAATAGGAACATTCTCCAAGAAGCTCGCGAAAAATCCTGGGACTGGGGAACGCGCCGGTTCAACTGGGACTTAGAAAAGAAGAAACTGGTCCAACAGGTCGAAGCTGTACTCCACGACGGGCGCTGAGTTCTACATGGTGACGGACACGATCTATCGTGCGCTGCGTCGAACCCCGCATATACAGCGGCAGTTCAAACGAGTGGTCGTTCGGCTTCCACAACGGCGACGGCAAGTGGTTCATTTTGGGCAGCGGCTGTGGGTCGATCCCTCCGATCTTCACGGTTTTTGCCTCTACTATGAGCGGGAATACGACGACTACATTTTCAGCTTTCTGGGCGATCGGCTGGCAGGTTTCGCAAGGGCCCTGGACATCGGCGCCAACATTGGTGTGTACACGAGTTTCCTGGCCGCTCGAATGGACAAAGTAGATGCCTTTGAGCCCGAGATCCATGTCCTGCCAAAACTACGGGCCAATCTGCAACTCAATGGATTGACCCACGTGACCGTGCACGCCACTTGCGTTGCCCATGTCTCTGGAAAGGTCAATTTCGAGCCACCTGACAAGGCTAACGAAGGCATTGGAAAAATCGCCGAAGGCGACGGCATCGAGTATCCCTGCGTAAGTCTCGATGATTTCTTCGGAGATTCAGTCGGGGAGTCCTGCTTCATCAAGATGGACATTGAGGGTGGCGAGTGGCTTGCGTTGCAGGGTGCCCGCCGCGTATTGTCGTGTCCAAAGTTTCCGGTGTCGTTGCTGATTGAGGTCCATCCGGAACAAATCACCTCCCTGGGAGGCTCAGTGCCGGGACTAAAATCGCTTCTGCAATCGATGGGCTTCCATGTGTATCCCCTCACGCCTGCGGGCGTACAAACAATGACTGCTGGCTTGAACGCCAGATTCTGGTGGGCCAGTTCGAATGCAGAATAGTTCCGGAATGGCCCCTCAGTTCGTCAGTCCGAGTACTCGCGCGCAGAAAACGGTTCTGATTGTCTGCGCCGATTTCGCTCCCAGTAGTTACCCGCAGGCTTTGCGGACCCGGTTCTTCGCTCGGTACCTGCCCGAGTTCGGCTGGAAGCCCTTGATCCTGACCACCGAGCCACGTTTCTACGAGTGGTCGGTTGATCCCGAGAACGAGAAACTGCTTCCGCTGGATCTGGAAGTCATTCGCACACGGGCCTTCCCCGCGGAGATCACGCGCAAATTTGGTATCGGGGACCTTGGAATACGTAGCCTGTGGCACCACTGGGCGGCGCTCCGCCGGTTGTGCCGCCAGCACCGCGTGGACCTGATTTTCATTCCCATTCCCCCAAATCCAACGATGGTGCTCGGTCGGCTGGCTTATGCCTGCTTTGGCATCCCCTACGTCATCGATTACAACGATCCCGTGGTGACGGACTATTACTGGAAGCTTCCGCGGTCGCAACGTCCCCCGAAGTACGCGATGGCCTATGCCTTAGCGCGCCTCATGGAACCGTTCGCCTTAAAGAACGTGAGTCAATTGGTAAGCGTAGACAAGTCGTACATGACGGATGTGTTCAAGCGATACCGGTGGTTACGGGTTGCAGAGGCTGTGGCGATTCCTCACGGTGGCGAACCAGCTGACTTCGACTACCTCCGTCAGCATCCCCGCAAGAATGCGTTCTTCAACAAGGATGACGGATTGCTCCACGTCAGCTCCGTCGGACGCGGCGGTGTGGATATGATTCCCACACTGCGGGCCCTTTTCCAAGCAGTGAAGCTAGGCCTGCAACGCGCGCCAGAGGTGTTCGGCCGGCTGAGGCTACATTTTGTGGGGACCTCCTACGCGCATGCTGCCGCGAGCCGGCCGGAGGTGCTGCCCACGGCCAAAGCCGAAGGCGTGGAATCACTGGTCGATGAGCACCCGCTGAGAGTGCCTTACCTGGACGCGATCCAGGTCATGCTGGATTCGCACGCTTTGATCGTATTGGGCTCGGAGTCGGCCCACTACACCGCGTCCAAGATTTTCCCTTGCATCCTCGCCAGCAAGCCACTGCTCGCGATTTTCCACGAGAACAGCAGTGTTGTCAGAATCCTGCACGAGACTCAGGCTGGCCATGTGATCACTTTCGGAAACGGGTGTTCCCCAGGAGATAAGACGGAGGAGATCGCCGAGCTCTTGCAGCAGACGTTGAGCCTGTCTCGCGGCTCTAGACCGCCGACGCGTTGGGAAGCCTTTGATCCTTACACCGCGCGAGCAATGACGTCGCGATTGGCACAGGTATTCGATAAAGCGTTCGCCGGAGCATCGTGATGCCACCTCGCGCCCGGTCCGCTATACTTTCTCGGATGAATCTCTCCTCAATTCCCTTCACATCGCCTGTAGGTAAATTATTGCGCCTGCCGCTCCGTGTTGTGCCGAAGCGCGCCGTCGTGCCTGTGTTGCAGGGCGAACTGCGTGGCACGAGGTGGATTGTCGGTTCCTCTACGCATGGCTGCTGGCTTGGGACCTACGAGCATGAGAATCAACGCTTGTTCGCCTCGCTCGTGCCCGCGAACGGCACTGTGTATGACATTGGGGCGAACGTGGGCTTCTATACGTTGCTTGCTGCGAGCCGAGCTAAACGCGTAATTGCTGTTGAGCCCCTTGCCGAGAACGTCGCCTATCTCAAGCGGCACTTGGACTTGAATGGGGTGTGTAATGTGGAGGTTTGGCCCGCGGCTGTTGCCGACAAAGAAGGAGACGAACCATTCGCGGCTGCTGGAGATCGCAGCCAGGGCAAGCTCGGTGGAGAAGGCCCCATGGTTCGCACGGTTACGCTTGACCGCCTCTGCGAGATCTGTGGGCCGCCCACCCTGATCAAAGTTGACGTGGAAGGAGCTGAGTACCGTGTGCTCCAGGGAGCTCAGAAGTGCCTTGCTGCGCACCGCCCGATTATTTTCATGTCTACGCATGGTATTTCGTTGCACCGCGCCTGCGTCACTCTGCTCACTAACAGCGGGTACGACGTGCAGCAAGTTGGCAATGACGGATTATTGGCGCGCAGGCCATTCCAAACCGCCGACAGCTTGGGAAGCCTTTGAACCTGACACCGCGCGAGCAATGACGTCGCGATTGGCACAGGTATTCGATGAAGCGATTGCCGGAGCTTCATGATACTCCATCGCAGGGCCAGATTTTCGGACGGAGGCACACAATCCTTTGAGTTGGGATAGTACTGGAGAATTGCCGATGCTATGATTAGGAACATTTGAGGAGGGACAGTCGTCGAAGTTGCAGCGTTCCATCGCTCTACTACAACTGGTTAACCCCGTTTTTGACTGACAGCTTTCCAACGACGCCCATCGCAGGTGTTCAGAGATACGATCTGCCGCCTGTAGCTGGCTATGGGAATTGCAAGGCAATTCAAATGAGCGCTAGTTCGACAACTGCAGCAGCAACCACGCCCGGAGGACGTTCCCTGACTCTGAAGCAACGCCTGGGGGCTTGGCTGTTTCCCCGCATGCCCATTACACGGTTCCTCTTTGACCAATTGAGAACCGAGATCAACTGCGGCAAGGTGCGCCTGGAGAATGGCGTATTGCCATCGCGTCGGCGGAATCTCAAACGGATCCGGCAAACGCGAGAGATTCGTGCCAACATTGCTTGCGGCCCTCATCCTCTGCCTGGCTTTCTGAACTTGGACCTTTATGTATCGTGTCCTGAAGTTATCGCATGGGATTGCCGCAGGGATCTTCCCTTTGCGGAGGGCTCCGTCGCAGGGCTGCGAGTCGAACACTTTCTCGAACATTTGGAGCCTCGGGAAGAACTGCCCGCGTTCTTGAAAGACTGTTTGCGTGTGCTCCGAGCAGGAGGTGTCCTGCGGATCATCGTTCCGGACGCAGAGCGATACCTGCACGCATATTGTGAAGGTGACTTCTCCGGTTTCCTCGAACTTGCTGTTCCCGTGCCATTCCCGAGTGACTTGCCAACTCGTATGGACGTGGTCAACCATGTGTTCCATCAATGGCACGAACACCGCTGGGGATACGATAGTGAAACGTTAGCCCATCGGCTGCGTACAGCGGGATTCGGGCGCATTGAAAGAACTTCTTACCGGTGCTCTGTCGATCCTTTGCTGGCGCAAGATTGCGAAAATCATTCTCTGTACTCCCTCTATGTGGATGCCGTTAAAACCTGAGGGTGGTGTGTGCTTGAGGAGCGATATCCTTGGTTCTTATCTGTCGAGAACATACTGCGAGGAGTGATTCTCGCAACCTCGAACAACGGTTTGCCGGAAGAGAGAACCTCGCTAGAGCTGGGGAACTGCTAAACGATTCAGAAGGATCAGCGGAGCGTCCCGGAAGATCTTGGTTAAGACCGCCATTGAAAATGACGGGCCAGGTCCCATAGCTTAGCTGGTTTTCACGTGTATGCTAAGGTCTCAATCATTTTCCCTGTCTACAACGGCAAGAAACACTTGAGAGAGAGCCTCGAGTCGGTACTGGCCCAAACTTACGGCGATTTCGAGTTGATCATTTGATGACGGGTCTCGCGATGACAGCTGCAAAATCGTCCGCTCGTACCATGATCTCCGGATAAGGGTGTTCGCAAATGCCCAGAACCGCCCCAAGCGCGCGGCCGGCTGAGTGACGTGGCTGAAATGGCAAATGTTTTAAACACTACTCCGCTGCCGGCGCCCGTCGAGGACCTGCGGCAAACGCCCGGCGCCGTTGCCAATGCCCGGCCGTGCCGCGTGTTTGTCCCATTCACCACTCCGTTTCTGTATGGCATGGAGCGTGGCGGTTATTGAGCTTTTCGATGCTCTCAGGCCGGACGTCGAGCCTTACTTCTTGCAAGGCAGCCTCATTTTCAAAGACCGACAGCCCGCTATCCGCGAAATGATCAGCCGCGGATTTGCCATCTCCCTGCTTCCCGACAAGCATCATTGGCCGCGGCTTGCCAGGCCCAAGTCCATCCGGCATCTCTACGAGGTGCTCCAGGCGTCGCTCCGGGTCAACATCGCGACCCTCAAGGGCGCCTGCAGCAAGGATGTCATTTACGTGCCGGGGATCAGCACCGGTTCCGGCTCCCTGCTTGCCGCTCTGCTGTACCGCGTGACCGGACGCCGGGTGATCCACCACTTTCACGATCTGGGCACGAACAATCTCCTGTTCCCTTTGTGGATACCGCTGGTGACCGATTTCATTCACAACACGGAGTTCGGGTATGAGGACATCGTTCAGAAGCTTCCTGCGATCAAGCGCAAGCGCAACATCATCGTGCCCAACATCCTGGAAGTCGACCCCCGTGTCCCGGAAGATCCTGAGGCCCGCCGGCTGCTCGAAGGTAAGCGGAACCTCTTCTTTGTTGGCCAGGTCTCACGGCACAAGGGCGTCGACATCCTGGTCGAAGCCTTCAAGCTGGTTGCGCGTCGGTATCCGGATGTTATGCTTCACCTGGTCGGCGAATGCGGCGAAGACCTCCGGCGCGAGCTAGACCAGCAGCGGTCGCGTGAACTCGCCGGCCGCGTCCAATTCTGGGGCTTCCGCGAAGACGCTATTCAGCTTCTCCACTATGCTTACCTGTACGTTCGTAGCAGCCCGCCCAGCAGATGTCACGAATCGTTCGGTCGCAGCGTGGTCGAGGCCATGGCTTTGGGTGTGCCGACCGCCTACTTTCGCAGCGGTGCGCTGCAGGAGATCGTGTTAGACAGACAAACCGGGATCCTCTGCGATGAGAATCCGGCAGCTCTGCAGGAGGGTATCAGCCGTATGCTGGGGGACCACGCTTTCCGCGACCGCTGTGGCAGAAATGCGCGTACACGGTACGAGCAGGTATATTCCAGGGAAGCAGTCGTGCCGCGCTGGAGAGACTTTTTTCGTATCACCGGCGGCAATTCTGGCGACATGGTTCACGTGGTCAACAGTCACCAAATACGATGACTTTGCTAGTCAAGGCGGCGCGCGCTAGTGGAGAGCCAGCAACATCGCCCTCCGCTTCTGGTGCTACTGTGATAAGGCGATTGTTCGGAGCCGAAGGTGAGTAGCATGGCAGCATCGCACAGGCTCGCGATACTCAGCACTCATCCCATCCAGTACCATTCGTGTTGGTTTCGGGGGCTGGCGGCATGTCCTGATCTTCATGTCCATGTGTACTATTGTCACCAAGCGACACCTCAGGAACAGGCGCGCGCCGGCTTCGGCGTGGAATTCGAGTGGGACGTACCACTGCTCACGGGATACCCGCATTCTTTCCTGCGAAATATTGCGAACCCGCCCGGGCATGGCAGGTTTGCCGGTTTCGACACCCCGGAGATCAAGAAAATCATTCGCCGCGGGGAGTACGACGCGGTACTGATCAACGGTTGGCATTACAAGAGCGCGTGGCAGGCAATCTGGGCCTGCTGGCGGTCGGACGTGAAAGTGATGGTTCGAGGCGATTCACACTTGCATACCCCGCGCAGCTTTCCCGTGAGGCTCGCCAAGTCGCTCGCGTATCCACGCGTCATTCCACGCTTCGACGCCTGTCTCGCAGTTGGCCAATGGTCGCGCGAGTATTTCCTACACTATGGTGCATCCGCGGAACGCATTTTTCTGGTGCCGCACACCGTGGACGTTGACGCCATGGGAGGAGACGCGGATCGTTTGCGCTCGATTCGCTCCGGGTTGCGGCAAGATTGGGCTCTTGACCCGAAAGCAACGACTTTTGTGTTTGTCGGTAAGTTCACAGCGACGAAAAGGCCGATGGACTTCGTCCGCGCCGTTAGCGAAGCCGTCAGGCAAAAAGCTGCCGTGCAAGGACTGATGGTCGGTGATGGGCCCTTACGGAATGTCTGCGAGGACCTCGTCCACACCCACCACGTCCCAATAACATTTACTGGTTTCTTGAATCAATCGCAAATCATAAGTGCCTATGTCGCCGCCGATGCGCTGGTACTCCCTTCATCTGGAGAGACCTGGGGCCTAGTGGTGAACGAGGCTATGGCCTGCGGCCGGCCCTGTATTGTGAGCGACCATGTAGGCTGCGGCCCTGACTTGATAGAAGAAGGAAGAACTGGCGCCATTTTCCTGTTGGGTGATGTGGATGCGCTCGCTGCTCTGATGATCGGCCTGGCGCGAGATCCTTCCCGCCTTGCCTTCATGAGCACGCAAGCTCGGTGCAGGATACAGAAACACTCGACACAGGCGGCTGTGGAGGGTGTGCTTCAGTGCATGGCTGCCATTACCGGTTCACGAACGTTGGTATGCAATTGCTGACCAAATTCCAGCCGGCGCAGAAACGGCCCACGACGGCGGACGCTGGCGTTCCCCTGCTGGTTACCGCGCTCCTCTGGTACTCCAGCTCTTACGACGTGACCCTGGCAGAAACAGGCGCGGCATTCCTCCTTGGCTGGCTGCCGTGGGCCTCGTATCGCAACTGGTATCGCGGAGAGAGAAAGGGGATCCCGCTGTTCGCTCTCGTCGCGGGGATGTACTGGCTGGCCTATGTTGTGCCGCTTTTCTGGGCTAGCCACGAAGTAGGCCTGATTTCGGGGCGCAGGCCTCTTTCCGAAGACGCAATTACCGCTTCGCTCTACCTGGCGGTAATGGGTGTGGTTGCCCTCTGGGCGGGCATCAAACTGGCTGCACGTTTTCGTTGGGCGCCCGCGATCCGAGTCGATGTTTCCGGCGCTCCCGAACGCTGGAACTACTTGCGAATCATTTTCATTGTTGGAGCGCTAGTCAAGGTGTTCGTTCCGATTACTGAGTGGGGGCAGGGAGGCCGCCAATTCATCTCCAATTTCGAAAACATGGTGCCAGCGGTCAGTTTCGCGATATTTCTCCGTTATTACCTCCGCCGTAAGATCTCGGATCCCGATAAGTTTCTCATGCTCGGGTATGCGTTCTTAGCGTTGGTTGTGGGTATCTCCTCGGGCTGGCTGGGGAGCTTTGTCGGGCTTGGCCTCGTCTGCCTGACCGTTTACACATATGAGCGCCGTAAGTTGCCACTGACCGCCTTTCTGATTGTGCTACCGATCATCTTGTTCTTTCAGCCGGGCAAAGCGGCGTTCCGCGAACGCTATTGGAGAGGAGATTCCGCCGAAGGTTATTCGGAACGCGTTGCCTTTTGGGTCAAAAGCTCCTGGAACATATGGGCTGACGCAATCACAGACCAGACGGGCCAAAAAAATAAGCTGCTCGCCGATGCTACACTCAGCCGGCTATCGCTTCTTCAACAAACTGCCAACGTGATGGAATTCACACCGGAGAGAGTCCCCTATCAGTATGGCCGCCTGTATTCCTACATCGGGGTTACCTTTATCCCGCGCTTCTTGTGGCCTGACAAGCCGTCTGTTAACGACGCCAATCGTTGGTATCAGGTGTCGTATGGGCTCACGTTGCCACGGGGGCTATCGAATGTTTCCATTGCTGTAGGCACGCTCGCCGAGAGCTACATTAATTTTGGCTGGCTAGGGCCCGTGCTAATCATGTTCCCCTTGGGGATTTTTCTGGGCTCCCTGGAGCGGATTTTCTTGCACGCCGACTCGGGCCTGTTGCTCAGCAGCGTGGGGGCAGTGCTGGTTCCGCAATTGCTAATGGTGGAAGCTCAAATGGCCGAGTACGTGGCAGGCTTGGCGCAGCAGGTCTTTGTCGTTCTGCTGGTCCTCATCCCCGTTCTGGAATCTCGGCGCCGGGGAAAGACAGCGCCAGCGAGTATGTCTGCGCGACCTGCCAATCAGCCAGAAATAATCAGGTCGAACTCACGTCTTCAAAAACCGTCGTTGTGACAGCTCCTCTGGCGATGAAAAGCAATGAGCAGGGCGAGCATGAAATGGCTGCAAAGCACTGCGAATCGCTCTCAGGACACTTTACTGGAACATATTTCTGCCTTTTTAGGCAGCGAGAAGGCGGAGCCTGGCAGGATATTTCAAACCCGCAAGTGAGCACTGGAGCTTGGACGGGTGCACGGATCACCGGATCACTGACTCTTGATTTGTTGCTATCACGGCTGCCCGGATAAGCGGCCAGGCATCCATGACAGCATCGTGCCCCTTGTACCGCATTGGACTGCTCATTCGGCCGACGATCAGGCCGACAGGCGGCAACACACCCGCATCGATGGGCTGCGGGGTCACCGAGACCTCCAGCCACACAACCTCGACGTCCGGAAGTCAGGGATTCGCCGCTCGTGTCGCGGCAACTGTGGTGGCGGAGTTTGGCGATCAGAAGGCTTGCCCCGAGCAGCGCTTCCCGCCTGCACCCGGCCAGGGGCTGCCATACCTCCACTCCGTGGAGAAAAACCACATAGGGGATCCTTCGCAGCATTGGAATACTGCCATGCAGCACCGCGAGATGGACATCGTTGTATATAATCGGGAACCAAAGACAAATTTATGGGATACAGAAACAGCATAGGGCCGTTGTACCAGGACTATGAGGGTTGCGATTACGAACACTTTTGGAAGGGCGCGGGAAAGGAATACCTCGACAGACTCGAACGGCTTATCACCAGTCATACGCTTGCCGGCGGTCAATCGATAGTCGAGGTCGGCGCGGGGTTCGGTAGATTAGGAAGTTGCTATAGCAGCAAATACGCAGAAGTGCACATGGTGGAGCCAGCCAGTAACCTCAGAATTGCAGCTACCCGGCTCTACGGAGATGCAGTGAAGTACCACGACGCGAGCGTGTATAGTCTGCCATTTTCGGATTCGGTATTCGATTCCGTCTTGATGGTCCGGGTGTTTCATCATCTTGGTGATCCCCAGGCAGCGCTGCGGGAACTGTGGCGAATCTTGAAGCCTGGGGGAACGTTGGTATTTAACTACAGCAACAAAAGAAATCTGAAGCACATCATAAAGTTCTTTGTTGGTCGGGCAACTAATCCCTTCACGCGAGACATCGACCGGTATCACCGTTCGCTATTTGGCCATCACCCGCGGTTTATAGAGAGTCAGCTGGATACTGTTGGGTTTCGGATCACAGAGGAATACGCCACCGGCGTCTTCGATAAAATCGTGAATATCATGCCGTTTTTGCTCAACGTCATGAGGCCGTCTTTGGTCGTGGCGAGACTTCTTGGCTACTTCAGAATTGCACCGGCTCAATTTATCGTAGCGGTCAAAAGATGAAGATTCTGATCGGGTGCGATGTGGATCCGATCCTCCCCGCAGTCCTGCGGCGCCCGCCTGACACGGATATATGGGAACCGCTGGACCAAATCGATAGGCTAGTTGCGACTATGGGGGAGTTCCTCCCGGTAATCACATGGCTGATCCGATCAGATGAGAGCGTACGGTTCTGTACTGAATCCTATGCATCTGGGTTCATTTCGCGGCGGAAACTCTGGCGAAGACTGACGGATCGGGGACATGAACTGGGGTGGCACATGCATCACCTTTCGTTTAACCGTCATCACGGGTCGTTCGGCTTCGATCCGGCCCCATCCTGGTTATCGGCTGCTCACGCCGGCTTGGAAGAGCACTTCCATGTTCGCGCGACCCGCGTCGGTTGGGATTATGGGAGCACTGTGTTGTTCAACAGCCTAGATAAGCTCGGGATCCAAATCGACTTTTCGGCATTGCCGGGAAACATTGGATGGCATCGGGCTGGACCCGACCGGGTCGTTGTGGACTGGCGCCGTTCTACCCCGGGTCCGTATCATCCCGATCGGGACGACTATCAGAAGGAGGGCTCGAATGCCCTCCGGCTTCTGGAGGTACCAATCACACAGTTCTCCAACTCCGTGCTCGGCATGGCGAAGCGATATGTTTGGAGGATTGGCAATCGCTGCTTCTCGGTGACCGGACTGCACAATAAAACACTCAAGATGACTGATCCTTGGCCACCCCCGCCAGTGTTCCACAGCGGCGTTGTCGCCTTTTTCTTTCACCCGGAGGAATTGACGGAAATCGGTGTGAGCCATTTCGTCCGGAATGTTGAGCAACTGCGGCAATTGCAAGGCGTCAACTTTGTAACTGCGAGTCAGATAAGTGAATCAGTCGAGCACCGCGTTGGTGACGTTACTGGTTAGCACACTGCCGTTAAGCTCGAACGGAACGGAGAAACTTCTATCGAGCGTCGTTTCTTCGACAAGCTGTCAGATGTGCGCACAGATCACCGACTCTTGATTTCTTGCTGTGCCTTCGGCACTGCCAGGGTGTCCCACTGGGCTCGTGCCAGCGGTGTACGCTTTCCCGGCTCTACCGCAGCAGAGGACAGTTCGTAGGCGTCTCGTTGCAGCAGTTCTGAAACAGCCTCTGAGTTATCGGCCGCCACTTCGCACCAGATCACAGGACGAACGGTACGCAACAGTCTTGACGCGCCACGCAGGACGTTGACTTCCGCGGTTTCGACGTCAATTTTCAAGATGGATGGCGCGGGAAAATAATCCAGCAGGAAATCCAGCGAAACGGTCACGGTTGCCTGTTGATAGCGGTAGCCTCCCGCCTGACTGGATCCTTTCGCTTCCATTAGATAATTGGCTGAGCGCGCTCTCTCCGCGATCTGGAGTTGGCGGATGCGGTTACCCTCTGATGCGGCCGCACAAAGGACTGCCACCGGTGCAGCCTCGGCGGAGTGCTGTTGAATGTGTTGGGCGGAGCGCGCCAGCAAATGTGCCAGCCACACGTCTGGCTCAATAGCCAGCACAAACCCGCCTGGTCCGGCCAGGGCGGCTGCGCTGAAACTGAACAAGCCTACGTTGGCCCCAACGTCCCAGACCACAGAACCGGGTCTCACCAGTTCTCGAACCATGCGAAAGAGCAAGGGGTCGGTTGTTTCCACACCCCATCTCCAAAAGCGCAAGCCGGCTTCCGGAGAAACATACAGTGGCAGGTTTTGGAATTGCCTTGGCAGATGCCTGCGCAAAATCACACCCCTGCTGAACCGCTCGACCAGGTGGCGCAGATTCATAAGGATCGCTCGAGTAATGGCCGCGTGCAGCCGGCGGAAATCATCGGCTCACCAGGGAGAGGGCATCCGCCGTACGGTCTTTCTCGTCGTCGCCCACGGTTGGTATGAGTTGCGCCAGAGCCCGGCGGAAACGCACGGCGAAGTGTTCTTCCAAAAACGTGTTTTGCACTCTTGCGTGGCCTGCCTTCCCCAAGCTTGAAGCCAGTCGCGCATCCGTTAAAACGGGAATTGCAGCTTTCGCGATGCTGTCCCTGCCCAAGTTTCTTGCGACCACAACACCTTCACCGTTGGGGAAGAGTTCTTCGACGACCGTTCCTGCGAGTCCCAGCAGAGGAACTCCGAATGCAAGCGCTTCGACTCCGGCTAATCCGAAGCCTTCTTGGTCGGAGGGATAAAACAACAGGCGGGCCGAGCGATAGGCACGGTCCCTTTCCG